>ENA-OOXJ01000556-OOXJ01000556.1-human-gut-metagenome-genome-assembly--contig:-NODE-556-length-30456-cov-13.408177_pt1 | contig 30456 bp, 26 predicted proteins | sample MGYA00241587_ERZ501343 | MGnify/ENA primary metagenome ERZ501343 (study PRJEB25962, sample SAMEA2042918) | human gut metagenome | biome: human gut; feature: human-associated habitat; material: faeces... | reverse complement strand
CGATACGACTGGTCAGATTAGCCGATACATGTGGTCAAATTCGCCGAAATATTCAGTGTAGCTATAAGTGGATTAATTCGCTTAAAAGGACGAGGTCACTCTTTTAGAAACATCAAACTTATTAATTTTGTTTTAGCACTTGAAGCTTTAGTTTTAACTGAAACAGCTATTCTTTCTTTTACTAGAAGTGATACTTTCGAAGCTTCGTCTTCTTTATTTGGCTTTATAGTTGGAATATTTGTAATGGTTTTATCTATATTCATGGTTTTTTCTCCATATATTACTATTGCTAATCAAGAAAAGAATGACTTTATTTTAGTTAATAAAGATAAAAACAATTTAGAAGAAGAAGGAGAACTCACTCTTTATAAATCATTTATATATGGAGACTATGTTTATAAATATAAGTTTATTAATGAAGAAGAAGTGAGTGGAGAAATCACTAAAAAGAGTGGGTTTTGGAGAAAAACACATATTCTTATTAAAATTCTTTTAATTATACTAAGTGAGATTTTAATCTTTGTTTGGCTTATTGGTCGCTTTATTTATTTTTTAAGATGTTCAACTTTAATTAAAAAGTTAAACAAGATTATGGAAGAAAACGGATTTAAGAAAGATAATAATTGATTATTTAAGAAACTAACTTAATAGAATAATTTTAGTGCGCTAGAAGTCAGAGAAGATAAAAGTGCTTTTATTACTGTAGTGGTTTTATAACCTTACTAAGGTTTATAAATATTGTGTATTATCTATGACTTCTAGTAGAAGATTTTTAAAGAGGAACTGAATTAGGCGTTAAAGGTTTGCTAGCTGTTATTTTTTTTAAAAAAGCAAGAACAGAACAATAAAAGTAAACGCTCAATTTTAATTATTTGTAAAGTAACATGTAACTACGTTACATTGTTAGTAAATTCAATATTAAAAGCGACTAATATTTAATGGCTAAAAAACTTGATTCATTTCTTATTATGGAGAATCCATTGTTAAATAATTTAGATGAAGAGGCTTTAACTATTTTGAAAGTAACATGTAACTACGTTACATTGTTAGTATTTTGATATTAAAAGCATCTTTTTAAGCTCTAAAGATTTATTCCTTTGTTCAGTTGAGGAAATAACTGCCGAAACAACCCAAAGAATTGCATCTTTAATTTCTAAATTTAAAGTAACATGTAACTATGTTACATTGTTAGTAATTCATCGTTAAAAATGGATGTTTTTTAAACGTTGAAACTTTACTTATTATTTTAAGTTAAAAATCCATTTCAAAACAGATATAAATAAATGATAATTTTTACTTGTTATTTTAGGTAACATGTAACTACGTTACATTGTTAGTTTTTCAATATACTTTTTAAGTATGGAATTACTAGATTATCAGCTGGAAGTAGATCAATCTTTTTAACATCATCTAAATCGTTAAAACTAATCCATTTATATGATTCATGTTCTTTAAAAATGATATGTTCATCTTCTAAAGAGACACAAAAAACACTCATCTTTAGATAAAAAGTAGTGTAGTCATATTCGACATTACAAAGAAAGTTATCAATTTTTATTGAAGCATCTAATTCTTCTTTAATTTCTCTTTTAATAGCTTCTTCTTTACTTTCATCTTTTTCGATTTTGCCGCCAGGAAATTCCCGTTTATCTTTATATTCTCCATAACCTCTTTGAGTTAATAAAATCTTTTTATCTTTAATGATTACTGCAGCACAAACTTCAATTTCTTTCATAGTTTTAAAAGTCTATCACACTAGCTTTTTAGCTAAAAGATCAACTTTATTTAAGTGTCTTTTCAATGAATTCAGGAGTAATATCTTCCTTTTTGAATGAATTATTTAAAGAGTAACAATGAATATATTCATTGAATGGATATTTCTTTGATAGTTCATCATATATTTTTTTAGTTTGTTTCTTTTTGAGATTTTTAAATCCAGATTGAGAGTAGATTGTTAAAAGAGTTTTGATGAATTCTTTATTCATTGAATGCATTAAGTAGTGGTCATAACGTGCTAAAAAGAATTTAAGTGGTTCCTCTTTTTTGTATTTATCTTTGAGGTATGTTTTACTTGCTGCAATCATATCAGCTACATACTCTAAAGAATATTTCAAAGGAATCTTAGTTAATATAAAGTCACCTTTAAATTCACTAATCCAATATTCATAGTGATGTTTATTATGATTAGTATGATGAGTAAAAATAGAAGAATATAAACCTTCATTACGTCTTTCATTTACAATTGGTGAATAGTTTCCACTAAAGTATTTAACACTAGGAAGAAATTCCTTTCTTGAAAACTTAGATAAATCATGAACTAAGCCTAGATGTAATATTCCTAACTTATATGAATGAATTAATACTAGGTTTTTATGTTTTATAACGACATGTAAATGTTTAAAGAAATTTTTCATATAAACAATTGTAATCCATTTATCTTTATAGTTCATAAAAAGATTAATCTAATTTAAAAAATGTTAAAGAGTGCTAAAGTCAATCTAAATGAGAAAATTTACTAATAAGCAAAAGTGTTAATTTTTAAATCAACAGGTGTTGTTTTCAGTAATTCTGTCTTTTATTTGTCTAAATTTTTGCTATGACAAATATGACAATTGTTGAAGAAAGAAGATTTTTCAAAATATTTGCAAATCTAATATTTTTTAATTTTATTAAAAATTTTTTGAAATAAAAATTAATTTTTCCAATTTTAAAAACTACGTTTTTTACTTTTTTATTTTTTTGTCGTGTTGTTATCATTTCTTTGAACAAATAAAAAATTTTTATTTTAAATTAAACAAATTAAAGAGGGATTTAATTATGATGAAAAGAAAAATTTTAGCTGTCGTTTTACCTATAGTTGGCTGCGCAACAGTCGTAGGTAGTGGTTTCAGTGCTTGGTTCTTCGGCGATTATATTAACGATAGTGGTTCTATTTCAGCAGGCGTTCATGTAACTGATGAAATTAGTACCGATGGTAAGAATTTAGAAATTGATACTTCTTTAACTACAATAGCAACTAAAGAAAGTGTGAAAAAAGGCGCTATTGTTCTTGATCAAGGCGGACCAAAAAATACAAGGGTTGACTCTGGGATTATGTTTGGAACAGAAGATGATAAGGAAGTAATTGATACAAGAACAGCAACTACCAATGAGTCTGGAACAACTTATTCTACAAACTTAATGTATTCTTTTAGAGTTACATATGATGGTACAGCGCATGAAGATACTGGCGACGGAGCTTATAAAGGTTTAAATCTTGGACAATTATATGAAGGTGGAATGAGAATTCGAATTAGTGTTGGAATAGAACTTAAAGGCGATGTCACTAAATATATTACATTCAAAGATGCTCATACAGCCGATAATGAAGCGCTTCAAATTGTAACTGTAACTCCAAATATAAGTGCATGTGATACTTCTTTGAAGTTAGATTATGAAAAACTTGAAGAAGGTGGTACAAATCAAAACAAACTTGTTGGCGATTACATTGTTACAAAAGAACAAGTAACTAACAATGCAAGTGATAACCATACTGAATGGGTTTTCACATTAGGATTAGACACAGAAAAGAAGAGTAACGGCGATTATTCAAATGCATTATTGAAATGGAAAGATCACAGTGCGGTGGGTTCAGCTTATGAAGCTGGAAAACCTGCAAACAGCACAGAATTAGATGCAATGAGAGCAGATTTAACTGATAGCGCCATTGCCAATGAAATAGTATTTTCAGTTGCTGCATATATTGAAGACGATCCAACTAGATAATTAATATATTTTAACTTTTAACAGTGCGGTGCGGGCCTTGATCCCCCTCGGCCCGCACTTTCTATAAATAAAAGGATTTTAATAGATGAACGGCCAAGAAATATTAGGTAATGTTGCTTTTTATGTTTCAATAGCGGTTGTCATAGGTATGGCAATCATGTTCTCAATTCTTTTTGCTATCTACGGATTTTACAAAATTAAACATATTAACTATGGTCATGAAGATGATAAACTTGAGCAGACTTTACGTCATCGTTATAAGGAAATCATTGAAAGAAATAGTGAAGAAGGATTAAGAACTAGAGAAGTAACCAACAAAGAAAATGTTAACGAGCCAGATTATGTTATGGTTCAAAACATGAAAGTTGTAAAAACATTCACGCTTGTTGGTACAAAAGAAGTAGAAAAACCACTTCAACCAACAACGGTCCTAGAAGCAATATTTGAAGAGAAACGTAAATCAAAGAAATGGAGAGTAGTCTCCAATGTTTTCTTTGGAATTTTTTATGTTCTTCTTCTAATCTTGCTTGGATTTTCAATAGCTTTTAAAGTTACAAATCAACAATTATATTTCGGTAACTCTGGTCTTGTTGCAATTTACACTGGTTCAATGGAATCAGTGAATGACGAAAATGAATATATCAAAGAACAAGGTTTAGAAGGTGCTGAAAATCGAATCATGCAATATTCACTAATTGGTGTGGATAAAGTAACATCTCCATCCCAAATGGAGCTTTATAAAATATATGGTTATCGTACTCCTGAAGGTAATTTAATTGTTCACCGTTTAATCAGAATTTACACAAATCCAGAAACAAATGTAACTTATTATACTTTTAGAGGCGATGCTAACTCTGATTCTTTATCTTTTGAACTTGTCTTAACCTTTGATGACATCGAATGTGTATATAATGGATTCCAGAACTTCGGACTTGGTGTCACAACAATTTACTTACAATCAAATATTGGTTTAATCGCAATTTTGGCTGCTTTCTTGTTCTTAATTACATATCAATCAACTGAACATTTTATTGAAGTCGCTTATGATAAACGTACTCAAGAAATTGCTAAAAAGATTGATGGAAAAGAATATATTTTAGATTTACGTAACAAGAAAATGAAAAAAGTGGAGGAGAAGATATGATTTCTCTCCGTAAGACTTTAGTTACATTACTTGCCCCATTAGGCGCAGCCACAATTATTGGAACAGGGTTTGCAACCTGGAGTTTTGGACTTGAGGAAACCGTAATAGCTGATCCGATAACAAATGACGTAAATATTACAGCAGAAGTTACAAATGGCAACATTGAAATACGTACTTGGCCAAACTTATTAGTTTTTTCTGAAGGCACTCAAGGAAGATATAACCTTTTTGATGGTATAAATTTTTACACTGATAAAAAAATTGTTCAAGGAAGAGATTTAATTGTTTCAGGAAATAACGCGGGACATTTATTAAGCCTTGTTTATAGTAATGTTAATAATGAAAATACGCTATATTTTTCTTGGAAAGAAAATGCAGATAGTAATTTACCAATTACTGGTGAACTAACTAATTTTGTAGGTTCTAATGCTACAGAAGAGGTCCCATATACACAGGTACATGGGCTGGAACAACTGTTTCTGAAAATCAACAAGTAAATGTTCAAGTAGTTCTTAACAATGATAATAGCGGTTCAATTGAATTAAGTACTATTAGAAACCAAGAAACTGAAACTTATTCTTCAAGTTTCAAATATTCTGAAACTCAAAGTGGTACTACCCCTGATATTACAGTTACAGATAGCACTTTTTCTTTTAGATATAAATATGATAATCCTGATTTGATTGACGAAAATGCAACTGGATATCACTTAAACGTCAGGATGAAATTAGCTCTTGAAACAGAGCCACCTTATGGGTTTACATTTAATTATGATTCCGAGCATGGAACATTGATATATGAAACAGCAAATAAAGCTATTAATCTTGTTTTAACAAAATCGGGTAACAATTATTCACTTTCGGCAAACGTTAATAGTAATAGACTTGTATTTAATATCGTTGAGTTTCCACCATCAAATAGTGGAGAAGAATTTCCTAGTGGAAATTATGTCGGTTATACCGAAGGAAGTATTATACCATGTACTTTAGTAATTGGTGAAAACTATAGTGCAACTTTAGAAATTGGAAAAATGGATAGCTATTTGTCAATCATTGATAGTTTTACTTCACGTTGTGATGAAGATGGCTATTTTAATATTTTTGGCGACAATGACAATGAAGGATACGCTGAAACGTCTCTTCATATTAGCATAGATAAATCTGGGTTAGCTGAAGACAATAAAGAAAGATATATAGATTTTACTTGTCAATTGGCTAACTATTTACGTTATGCTTCACCAGAAGTTAAGCCTATTGATTATCAAAAATATTTAGGTCTTACGGCGGCTTCAATTTTAGGAAATTGGACATTTAAGATTGAGGTTTGCGCTGATTTTACTTCAATAAGAGGTTAATATTGTGTTTAGAAGATTTAAAGGTTTATTAGCATTATTTGGAGTTATTTGTGTTACAGCTGTTGCCGGTGGAACAGCGATGTTTTATTTTGGTGATAATGCTCGTGACGAAAAAACTATTACTAATGATTCTGAAGAAGCTGATGGTAGTGGCGTTTTTGTCGACAATATTTTAGAAAACTATGAGTTCGGCGCAAAAACTGACTTAAACGAAACTTACACATATTATTTTTATCCATCCACTCTTTACATGAGTAATGAGTTTTTTAATGCTAACACAAATCCTGAAGATATTTTTGGTTATAACGAAGTAATTTTAGATGATAACGGAAATCCAGTTTTAGTGGATGGGCAACCACAATATGAGATTGTTAAAGAAGGTATTAGTGGTATTAATGTAAATGGAACTAAGTATGATACTTATTATCATTATTTAAAGAATTATTTAAATAGACAAACATCTTCTTATTTATATGGAGCTGTTATTGAGCCTAATTATAACCATACAAATAGAGCTGGGTCGACTACTACACCAGGCAATGTTTTTGCTTATGGTATCGGCTTTCCGAACGATAGTTATGGGGACGATTATCACTTACAAGGAATCGATGTTTCTATTAAAGATCCTTATATAGTCAACAACAAAAATATTGCCGCACTCGATTCTTTACTTAAAGACAATCTTAATATGGTGTACTATGGCAATAAAAGACAAGATGGCTTACACAGTTATGACGAATATTATGATTTTTTTACCAATAATCAAGAAATAACAAATGTTAATTATAATGATGAGGTACTTTCTCCTCAATACAATGATGATTTGCACAGTATTTCTTTAGAAATCACTACTGAACAAGAGAGTCTTATATATAATTTTGCTAACTATTATCAACGTGGTTCGAGTTCTAGAATTGATGGTAACACACTTAAAGCTTCTGGTCACATAAACTTTGACTATGACTGGGAAGTTGGTATGCATGTGCGGGAAAAAGATTATCTTGATCGTATTAATGATGGTACCCAATTAGTCGATCATTCTCCTTTTTATTATGATAGCGGCGATATTCATTCGATCGGCTTGGATGAAATATCAAGAAACCCTGAATTAGGAACGTGGTTTACTGGATCATATGACGGCGACGATGTCACTTTAGCTTTTACAAGTTTTAATGGTAGTCAAGGCACTGGTTATATAGCAGATAGTGGTGGTTATGGACGAACTACTTTTACATATAGAAAAAATAATGGGACTATTACTTTTAATACTTCAAATCATAATATTGAAGGTAATCTTACAATTAGTGCTTCTAACCCTCTTAATCAAATGATAAATCGTGCTCAATATCGTAATGATCGTTTTGGTTTTTGGACATCTTTTTACGATTGGGAAGACGATAGCAATAAAAACTTTAAAATCGAAAATTCAGCTAGTCGATATTTACCAATTAAAATTACTGTTAATGGTAATTTGACTCCTGATGATATGGCTAAAGTCATTCCAACACTCTCGGCTTCAATGTCAGATGATAACATGTGGTTTGACTTTACTTCCAATGTTTGGACATATGTTCCTACCGATGATAATGGTAAATATAACTTTAATGCAAGGGAATATACGACTGGAACTGGCGGATTTACAGCAAAAGATATTAAATATATTTTTGATATTATGCAAAATCCTTCTAAATATGCAGACAAAGATGGAAATATAAGATTATTCCCTGTATTTAGCAATGGTAAAAATAAGGGAAACGATGCTGAAAACGGTGGAGCTGATGCTATACAAGCTTCATTCACTTATAAAGATACTTATAAGCCAACAATTAATAATGATTTAGTTCCGTCTTCTACCAAAATGACCTATTCAACTTTTGATTATCAAGGGGGAAATTTCTATAGTTATCCTGTAAACTATGCAGTTTTGAAAAATGTCGAAATTACTAAAAATAAATATGAACAGTTAACAATTCGCATTGATACAACTTATACTAATTCCCAGTGGTCAGGAAATTGGATTGATTTATATACTTTTAGTGGTAATGCTTTAAATTCATTTATTTCAACTTATGGTGAAGGACTTTATACATTCTATTTATTTGTTGGAGCTAGGGCGACAAATGAAGATCGCGGTGACACTCCTTTTCCAGATGTGAATAAGCAAAGTTTAATAGAACGTATTGTAAATTACAATGTGACAGGGAATGAACTCCATGATAAATATCTTTTACCACTTTCTGTTAATAACGATGAATCAATTGGCGTTGGTGGAGTAAATAATGTTTCGGAGAGAGCTGGATATAAATATGCCTATATTGATAATTTTGGATTAAATACTGTTCCAAGAGCACGTCCAGTTGCTCTTGCTGTCGAAAAAGTTACTAATTTAAGACTTGTTTCTGATATTCCAATTAAGGAGGATTCTAATGGTAATCCATCAGAAGATCAAGATTGGGGCGATATCGATAATAATCTTGAACAAGGTTTATTAAACGCCAAAAACTTTACTATAGCAGATGAAGTTTACGGCATTAATGATCCGACGACTTATGAAGATGGCTTGACACAAGATGATTTAGATGAAAGTAAAAGATTGGACACAAATAACCCATACATTTATGTAATTCAAAATGCTGATTTTAGATTTGTAAACAATCTTTACTTCCAAATCAGATTCTCTAATTCATATATTAATAACGCTATGAATGTTGTGACTGATTATAGCGGTGTCGAAGACACAGATGAAACTCCAAAATATGTAGCTTATTCTATAAGTGGACAAATTATGACTTTCAAATTTCAAGATAGTAAAGATGATGATGTTTTTATTAGTAATGTTTCTGCTGAAGGCGTTTCTGCTGAAGGCGGCACAAGTAAAAGACAAGGATTTAAACTTAAGGATTATAATGCAAGAGGAATTTATGATATTCTTTTAGTCTCAACTGGTACTACAGGTGGCAAACAATATTACAATATGTATATCAATCGTCATACAAATAGTTTCATTAAATTATTCTATGGAAATCCAGGAACATTTAGATTTAACGGAACTGGTGCTGGAGAAGATGGTAATATCTTCGTTTCGCATAAAATACCTAGTGAATTAAAGGATGATAAAAGTGATTCCTATCAAATGAGAGATATAAACTCAACTCTTTTATGGAATGGACAAACTTATCTTGGTGAATATTTAACGACAAGTAGCACTGGAATTAGATATAGTAGAAAAGGAACTGATCCAGAAACTGAGCTAACTGATGAAAGTGTAGATAAGTCTTTCTTCGCAGCTATTGTTGAAAAATGTCGTATTACACCTGGAACAGATAGTATTTATGAAATAGTCGATGCTGTTACTCAACGTGTTGTAGCGTATTATAATGCTGGTGTAGGACGTTTATTTACAAGTGATGGTTCTACAGGTAGTTCTGCAGAGAGGTTAAATTTATTTACCATTGCTAAAAACTACGTCTTATATATTAATCCACCATCAAGTAATTAAAGTTTAAAAAATGCTAAAAATTAAAAATCCACCAAACTAATCAAGGTGGATTTTTAATTTAATTCATAATCTGTGTTTATCTCATATAAAAGCATTGCTGGATCAGATGAAGATTCTGGAATACAGATGCCACTTCCTGTTGTATAACGAGTCCATGTATTGATACCGCTTTCATCAATAATTATTCGTAATGATTGAGATTTATCTTCAATGATGTAAACATTTGTTTCACTATTGATGTAATAGTTGATTTCGTTATATTCTTTTTTAGATACTTCATCTAATATGCTTTGAATTGATAGTGCATTATAGGAAAGATAGTTATCATAGAAATTTGTTATGACTGATTTTAAGTAATCTTTAGCTTGATTTTTGGTACATCTTAATTCTTTGTCTTTTACATTTAAGGTATCACCGATTGTAGTAGTTGTTAAAAGATAGTTATTTTGACTAAGATCATATTCTAATGTATCTATAGTTTTTGCATTTTCTTGAGTTTCAGGATAGTAAACATTACTAGTCAAATTAAAACTATAAATATCATCTTTAAATGAGTAAGTTAACTCAGTTGTAAGTGTTGATGTTCTAGACCTGTAATCTCTAAAAGAAAATTCTAGGTTCGTTAATCTATCAAAAAAATTCCCTGCAGAAATAAAGTTTTCTCTTAAAATATCAGATTCATTTATCTCTGTTAGATTATTGTCTTCCTCTTTATTTGAAAGATTGATTGAAACAGGAACTAAAATAGCAATTAAAACTACAAGAATTACTCCACCAATTATTAGTCCTTTTTTAGAGAAGAACGTTTCTTTTAATTTAGATTTAAAAGAGTCGCTGTTTTCTTCAGTATTTTCTTCTTGTGAGACATAAGTATAAGTAACTTCATTACTTGGATTTTCTTGAAGTTTTTCATCTTCTAGATTTTCTTTTGTTTCATTTGGAGAAGTGGCGATTATTTTTTCTTCGGCTTTTGCTCTAGTGCTTGTTTCTTCTTTTTTTGGAGTATCAATTACTTCAGAAACAGCTTTAGCATCTTTCTCAGTTTCTAATTCTGATTCTTCTTTGTTCTCATCAACAGCAGTAGATTCCGCTTTAGAAAGTTCAGTATTTTCTTCTTTTAAAGTTTCCTTGTTTTCTTTAGTTTCATTCTTTTCTGGCTCTTCTTTATTTTCTACTTTTTCTTTTTCAATGATTTCAGCTTCAAGTGCATCAAGATTTTGATCTTTTATTTTAACTTCATTTTCTGTTTTTGGTGTGCCATCAATAATTTCAGGATTATCAATAGTTTCTTTTTTGTTTGATGAATCAAGAGATACTAAAGAGTTGTCATTTACAATTACTGGAATGTTATTTGTATCAGTTGATTTATTCTCATCTGTTTCTTTTAGTTCGTTATTTTGGACATCTTTATTTATATTTTGTTTATCGTTTGCAGAGTCCACTTTTTCCTCATCATTTTTATCATTTTCGTTCAAAATCTTTGCAGAACTCAAATCTTTTTCTTCTTTAACCTCTGAATCTCCATTATTTTCTCCAGTGTTTTTATCTTTATCTCCGCTTACTAAAGGTAGCTCAATAACTTCTTGAGAAGAGGATTTATCCTTATTTTCTAATTGAGTAATTTCTTTAACTTCTTCCTTTTTAACATCAGTATCTTTCTTTTTAGTACTGGCTTTAGTGCTAGTTTTCTTTTTAGATTTTGAAGTTGAAGTTTTCTTTTTAGTATTTGATTTAGATTTTGGTGCTTTAGTAGAACTTTCTTTCTTAACACTTGAATTAGATTTACTTGTTTTAGATTTATCTTTAGTAGTGCTTTTACTGGATTTTTTCTTGGTTGTCTTTTTAGAAGTACTTTTCTTCTTTTTATTATCATCAGCAAAATCTATTTCTTGGTATTTTTCACCATTAACAAAAACTCTAGTAGTATTTGTTTCTTTTCCACTAGTTTCTTCAATGATGATTTTTGTTCTTCTAACTTTTGACATATATTTCTATATGACATAATTATATCTTATTTAAAAGAATCATTCATTAAGTGATTTATATAGTAAAAATGAGATATTGATTTTTATTTTTGTTCTTTCCCAAGAACCGCCAAAGTTTACTTTGGCGGTTAATGAGGTAGAACATATATTTTCAAGGTAAATCTATGTTCTACCTCATATTATAGTTAGTTTTAATTATATTTACTTATTTTTATTAGGAACATCTAAACTTATTTATATTTTATGTTGCTATTTTTTATAGATTTGGTATTAATTAACTACATATATCTTTATATATAAAAAGAAAGGAACTATATTTATGAAAAGAAAATTTAAGGCATTCTTTTTGTCTTCCGTACTTCTTTTAACAGGATGCCAAACTCCAGGGACTATTGATGATGATCCAACTCATAAACCTGGAGAAGATGAAGAAAAGCCAGAACCAGAAAAACCAATTGAAGAATTTGATGCTAAAAAGTTTTTATTTGAAAAGCTTCAAGGAGATTTAGCACTTGATTTTGAACTCACTAAATATCAACTTGATACCAAAACTCAAGAAGAATCTAATTTTGAAGACACCTTAATGAAAACTTTTATTGGTGAAGGCGAATATTGGAACTATGAAGAACAAAATGGTGTAATTTTAAATGAAGCTCATTATTTTAAAAATAGTGAAGGTAAAGCTGTTACAAGAAAACCAAATATAACTAATACTGAGATTCTTGAAGAAACAGTAATGAATTATGAAACTTATGAAGATTTAGTTTTTGATGATAAGTATGTTTCTCCATTTAAAGAAGTAAAAGCAGATACTTTTAAAATTAGTGATACTAGATTTGAAGTTGATTTAACTAAATTCGATACTGAAGAACTTCAAAGTTTATTAACTGTTTATACTGGTGAAGTAACCGCACTTGTTTTTACAGTTGATGAAGAAAAAGAAGTAGTAAATTTTGCTTTTGAAGCAGAGTATGATCCTGGATATAACGATACATTAGTAAAATTTGAAGCCAGTGGAACTTTAACAAGTAGAGAAGAATTAGGTGTTAGAACAATAGCTCTATTTGATAAAACAGCAGCTCATGCTGAAATTGATGAAAAGATTGAATTACTTAAAAATCAAGATCATGAATTTACTTATACTTTAATTGATCCAGACAATAATGAAGTCAGTGAAATTTATGATGTTAGTGTAACAAAAGACATGGTCTTCATTTCTCACACTGAAGATGATGTAACTTCAGAATATGGTTACATGAATACTGAAAAAGGTTTAGTATCATTTAATGTTAGAAAAGAAGACGACAAAGTTTATTTTGATGCAACTGGAAAAGCTGTAGAAGCAGAAAAAGTTGAAGACAAATTAATTGATTTTTCAATGTCGAGCGCTTTCTTTACGAGTGATGAAGGAGCTTGGAAATTACATCTTGGTCAAGGACTTGGTGAATATCTTGATAATTTCTTACCATCAGCTCTTGTTGAAGAAGATGGCTCTTCTATTGATGAAGAAACTTTTGAGATGGTAATTGAAGAAAACAAAATGACCATTGATTATGATTATTCTTTTGGACTTTGGCATGTTAATTTAGTGGTTGGTAAATTTGAAAACGCTGCAAATCCTTATCCAAATTTTGAATTAGTAGAATTTTCTGATCCAACAAGTTGGGCAGAACTTGACTTTTATAGTGACTTAGTAGAACTACTTGGTACAGAAGAAAGAGTTAATGAACTTCCCTTCATTTATCCAGATTTAGGTTATAGTAATGCAATAATTGTTCCTGATTTTGATATGGGGACTTTGATGGGCGAATTTTCAAGTGAAGAAATAGCAAGCGATGCTCAGTTTGATTACACAATGGATTTAATTATGGCTGGATTTATGATGAATATGGAAGATGCTAATGTTTACGAAAAAGAATATCCGGAATACACTCTTCAAGTTGAACCTAAAGTTGATGGAGCCGATTTTACTTTATATTTAAATCTAGTAAGACCATAGGCTAATTAATTTACCAAACGAAGCGAAAAGAAAAGGCAAAATGCAAGCGTTTTCATCGACTAAATTTTTACTTTAGACAATTAAATCTTTATAATATTAGATATATGGATTACCAATTGATTGTTACATGGATTGATATCGCACTAGTATTAGCCTTTCTTTTTTTCTCGTGCTTCCTTTGGTACTATTTTTTGTATTTTGCTGTCGCTTGTAAAAAGCCAAGAGTACTCCCTAAAGCTAATAAATACACCAAGTTTGCAATATTAATTCCAGCTCGAAACGAATCTAATGTTATTCGTAATATTTTAAATGCTTGTAAGAAACTAGATTATCCAAGAGAATATTTTGATATTTATGTAATTATTGAAGATGAAAAAGATCCAACCAACGAAATAGTTAAAGAATTTGGTTTTAATGTTGTAATAAGAGGTGATTTAACAAATCGTAAAACCAAAGGCTTTGCTTTAGATGATGCCTATCAAGAAATTAAAAAAAGAGGTCTGATTTACGACGCTTTTATGATATTTGACGCAGATAATGTCATGAATTCAGATTATTTAACACTGATGAATGATGTTTATCAAGCTGGTTATCAAGTTGGTGTTGGTTATCGTAGTTTTACTAACGCTACTAAAAACTGGGTTTGTGGATGTAGTGCAACTTTATTCTCTTTTATGAATCAGTTTACATCGAGAGGAAGAAGTTTCTTTTTTGAAAAAGCAACACTAACTGGAACAGGTTACTTTTTAGCAAGGGAAATAGTTGATAATGAAGGTGGATGGATTTGGAATGGAATGACGGAAGATGTAGAACTTACTACTTATTGTTATTACCATAACATTAAAATGCATTATTATCCTTATGCGAAATATTTTGATGAACAACCTGATAAATTTAAAACTTTAAACCGTCAACATGTTCGATGGCTTTGGGGTTTCTTTGCTTCTAAAAAAAGATTTAAAGTCCAAACTCATGTTTATCCAGAAAAAAGTAAAGTTAAAAGATTTTTCTCCTTACTTGAATATAACACCTCAATTTATCCTTTTGTTATCTTTTCAGTAATTTGTCTATTAACTTTTATTGCTTCTCTTGGCTTATTTATTGCTAGTTTCGTTAATGCTAGTGAACAATCGGGCTGGCTATTTGCTCATGCCTTATTCCAGTTTTCAATTCTTTATTTAATATTTATCTTTATTAGTGCATTTACTTTAGCAATTGATAATAAAAACTTAAAATTCTCAACTTCTCAATGTATTGTTATTTGTTTGACCTATTTAGCCTTCTTTTCTTCTTTCTTATTAGCTTTATTTGATGGCTTATTCCATAAAAGCAAAAGAACAAATTGGGTTAAAATTGAACATAAAGGTGATATTATAGACGAGCAAGCTTTGGAGAGTGAAAATGACGAAAGAAAGTAAAGGACACACTTTTTATTACACAGACGAATTAACTGACGACTTTGAAAAAACTAAAACCTTAAAAAGAATTGACTTACCAAAAGATTATAAATATATTCATAAAAATAATTTTTTTAGAATATATGCTTTTTTACTTTTTTGGTGTATTGCTAAACCAGTTTTACATTTAATTGTCTTTTTTGGTGGAATTAGAGTTAAAGGTAGAAAAAACATAAAAGAAGTTAAAAAAAGATGTGGAAGTGGCTATATTTACATGAATCATACTTCTTTTTGGGATGCGGTAGTTAATCAAGTTATAACCGTAACTTTTAGAAGAAGTAATATAATTGGTTATACTGATGCTTTAACTTTACCTCGATTTGTTCGCTTTTTAGTTTATGGTTTAGGTTATTTACCTCTTCCTTCTTCACTTAGTGATTACCGTAAATTTGATGAAGCCTTAAAATATTATTCTAATAAAAAGCGCTTTACAATTATCTTCCCAGAAGCTCATATTTGGCCTTATTACACTAAGATTAGACCATTTATCGCTACCTCATTTAAATATCCTGCAAAGCTTAATGTACCGGCAATTCCAGTGGTAACTTGCTATACTAAAAGACGCTTTTCAGATAAACCTAAACCAACTGTCTATGTAGGTGAACCAGTTTATCCAAAAGCTGAGTTATCATTAAATGAAAATAAAGACTATATGAGAAATGAATGCTATAAAAGAATGTGTGAATTAGCTGAGAAATATTCTACATATAGTTACTATAATTATGTGAAGGTTGAAAAAGATGAAGAAAGCAAGTAAGTATAAAAGTAAGTATGTTATTGGGAGAAGTTTTTATTCTCATTTAGCTTTTTATATTGTTATTACAATTTTTATTTTAACTGTTTTAGCTTTTGCAATTACATCTTTTGCCTATTTTTTAGGTATTCCTCTAGGAGATTTTCCAGAAGATGCTTGTATTGCTGAAAGTCCTAACTTTAATGTTTTTTATTGCTTAGTAATTCATGGGAAAGATTCTCGCTTTTATGATCTTTTATACTATTTCTTTATTATCTTAATTATTGTTTCTATATTAGCTTTAATCATCTTAAATGTTATTTATATTGTTAATCGTTTCTATTTTGTTCGACTTGTTAAAGAAAAGAGTTGTGGTGCTGTAATTTATAAAGTTGAAAACGGAAAAGTTTATTACCTGCTTTTAAAAATGAATTATGGTCATACTTCATTATGCAAAGGCCATCAAGAAGAAGGCGAAAGCGATGAAGAAACCGCTATTAGAGAAATCAAAGAAGAAACAAGTTTAGATGTTAAACTCGATACAAGTTTTAAAACTAAAATTACATATTCACCAAATGAATTATCGTTAAAAGATGTTTATTTCTTTTTAGCAACTCCAGTTGACTCTTCATTAACGCCAAAAGATGACCATGATGAAGAAGTAGCTTCTTTTGAATGGTGTGATTATGAAGAAGCTTTATTTAAAATAACTTATGATAGCGATCGTAATGTAGTCAAAAAAGCCGAAGCTCACATCAAAAGATATCGTGGATTAGAATAAATAGGTAATACTTAAATTTAAATTCTTTTTACGATTTATTATTTAAATAAGTTATTTTATTTGATTATAAATAGTAAGGAATAAATAGTTAAAAAATCATTTAGCTAAAATAGTAAATTTACAAAAATAAGCAGCTTTTGCAAAGATATTATGTAAAATTCGATGTGTAAACTCTAAAGCTCAAGGCTATTTTCATTAAGAAGAAATTCTTGAAGATCTAAAATCAAATATCCTTTTTCATTTCTTCTTGGTTTAATGCTTTGAGAGACAATTTTAATAATTTTTCTGATTATAGGAAAGATTGCTTAATTACAAAAAAAGATATATTGCATCTTCTGATTTCCGGTATCTTTAATTAATCTGCTGAACTTTAGTTATTAATTAACATAAAGATTTACTTCTTTTTATAAACGTTAGTAATAATTGTTGTGAGAAGATTAGAGAAGTATTTAGACACAGTGAGTGTTTAGATACTTCTTTTTCTTTTTAAAAATGCAGAGCGTAAAGAGTATAAAAAACTTTTTACTAGCGTATGATAATAAAAAGTTTATATTTAACTTCTTACTAGCGTATGCTATAATAAAGTTGTGAGGTGATATTGAATCTATGGTGAATTATAGAATAGATGAGGATGTTAAATTAATTAGAGAAATACTTAATTTATCTCAAAAACAATTTGCTGAAAAAATAGATGTTGATGCGATTACGGTAGCAAGATGGGAAACTGGCAAAATGGATACAAATGAAAATAATATCGAAAAAATATATACTTTTGCATTAAATAATAATATCTTTATAAATGAGATTAAAGCACAACTTTATTATGAAGATTTAGCAAATGAGAATAAATTAGTATTATACCATGGTGCCAAGAACATTATAGAGGGTAATATTGATATTGAGCATTCAAAAAACAATAATGATTTTGGTAAAGGATTTTACTGCGGTGAAAGTTTTGAGCAGTCATCATTATTTGTAAGTGGATTTGATACATCTAGCGTTTATATATTAAGTTTTAATCCACAAAACCTTTCTAGCATTGGATATAAAGTCAATCAAGAATGGATGCTGACAATAGCATATTTTAGAGGAAGGCTAAGTGGCTATGAAGATCATCCGATTATCAAAAAGTTAATTAACAAATTAGAAGACATAGATTATTTAGTAGCACCAATCGCTGATAACAGGATGTTTAGAATTATAGATAGTTTTATTGAAGGTGAAATTACTGATGAACAATGTATACATTGTTTGGCAGCTACTAATTTAGGATTTCAATATGTTTTTAAAACAGAGAGAGCGTTGAGTCAGGTAAAAATTCTTGAAAGATGCTATTTATGTAGTAAAGAAAAAGAAAAGTATCAAATCAAAAGATTAGAGGATAGTAAAGTTGGAGATACTAAAATTAAAATGGCTCGAAGACAGTATAGGGGGCGAGGTCAATATATTGACGAAATATTATGAAAAGAGAAATGGATCAAGTAGGTTTGTTACTATGTGATATACAAGGCAAAATTTTTGAACAATCTGTTACTAGAGAAGAATGTAGTTCAAATATATTTATCCGCCGTTTTATGAATTCTAAATTTGTTTCTAGAATGGATAATTTAACCTTTATAAACGAAAGCATGACAATTGAAGAAATTTTTGAAGAACTTGATATAGAATATGGTAAAACCAATTATGGAAAAATAAAGTTTTCAATTAATGAGATGTATTGGATAGGGTATATTTATAGATATCTATCATATGTTTATCAAATTGATAGTAAAAATGCTTATAAGATTATAAAAGGTACAGAGCTTAGGCATTTGTTCTTTGCATATCATTCCCTAGATCCAATGAATGCAATAGATAGGATCTTAGAAGCAAAATCATTAGTATTAGATAAAGATAGTGACCAATTGACTAAAGAGGGAGTAAAAATACTCAGAAGAATAAAAAGATTGAAGAACTAAGTGTTGTATAAATTATTTTGATAACTATTTGAGTTGTTCTGAAAAGTTTTGGCAATGCAACACGTATGCAACAAAACCACTCTAAAATGCCTATTTTATCGTACCTAGGAGTTCTCAAAACGATAATTTTTTCCACTGAAAATTTTGTTGCATTTTCATAGATATTTTAAGTAAGACAAGCCGATATTATAGAATTTTACTCAAATTTCTTTATTTTCACTGAAAATTTTGTTGCATATGCACTAAAATTTTCAGTAGAGATTATTGGAGATTTTACTAAAAAAGTGCCAACAAGAAGTGACACAAAATATTTATATTACAAAAGTGTCTTTGTTCTATCGTATTGATACGAAACGCGACCTCTACTAGCGAAATGATACGCTTACTAGAAAAACGATAGCGATAAAGGTATTAGTAAACACTTATTTCTCCCATTTTGTAAAGCAAAAAAGTGCGATAAATATCGCTTTTTTCTTAAAAAAATCGTTTGGTAATGTCTGTTTAGTTATTTAATTCCTGAAAGTTAAGACTAATTCTCATTCCTGTGTCTGTTATCCTGTGACCGCCGGACAGTCTGCTGCCGTCAGCCAACGAAGATTATATTAAAAAAACAGGTGTCAAGTATTTATTATTGACACCCCAATTTTTTGTAATGCTTTTTACCCATTCGCCTGTGGCGGTCACTTCATAATCATCTCTTTGTCAGACGGCAGCGGTTTCAGTGGTGCGGATGGCAGCGTCTGATACCAATATGCGCAGGAAGTATAGTCATCGTATCGCGGCCCGGTCCATCCCAGATTGTCCAGCGTCATGCGGAATTTGGTCTCAAAATGAATCGGGTCAGCGATGTGGAAGCGGTATAGCAGAAATCTCTGCTGGCCGTTGTAAAATTCACGGTTATCACCGTAGATGGCGTACATTCCGCTGTAAAGGCCGCTGTAAGTCTGATAGGATTTGATTTGAACATCATTTCCAAAGCCGTAGGAGCCGCAGAAATAATCCTCTGTGCCTGTATAGTGAATGGAAGGATATTTGTCATCGTCTATGTACATTCTGGCTTCGCCCTCCACCCAACAGGTGTTGTTTCCGTTCATTCCGGTGGCCAGGGTTACGCCCACGAACTGGCCTTTTCCCTGAATGCCGTCGATGATGGTGTAGGAACGTCCCTTCTGAACGGGATGCTCCTGACGGTAGGAAGCATGGAAATACCCGATCTCGTCGGGCAACTCACAGTGGCAGCCGGTGATGATATAGTACAGGTCCTGATCCTTTTCACCGCGGTTTTCCATGGTGATTCGGCAGTGCTTTTTGAAAGGCATCTCCCAGTAACAGTTAAGTCCTCGTCCGGGAGCCACTAGGATCTTTGCAGAATTGAGCACCGCATATTTTCCATCCCTGTCCACAAAATTCTCATCGTATGCTGTCCCGAAAAATGCGGAAATGGGAGCTTCCACAGAAGGATATTCGCAGTTGTCCCAGTATATGCGGATCACAAAGCTGTGTCCAACGTAGCCGGTAAACCAGATGCTCTGGATCATTCCTGGCCCATCGGTGTCCACCAGTGTCACAGTCTCTCCTGCGCGAATCGTCACGGTGGGACTGAGCTTGGTGCAATCCCCTCCTCTGGAACCGCCTGCTCTGGTTCCTGTGGGATTTTCTGCGGAAAAAGCAAAGGTCTTTGCATTGCTGATGATATAATACGGATTCATAGGTCTTACCTCCCTTGTTTTGACGTATCTGATATCGGTTTATAATACTTTTGGTGGAATGTCAATTCCTTGTTTAGAAAAACCACGATTAATCTTTAGAGCCTTGAAAATACGTACAGCCAAACATGCGATAACCATCGTTTTTTTATATCCGAAACAGTTGACAACATTTTTAGATACTTTAAAATTTTTAATATAGAAAAATTCAATATTTGTAGACTTTTTACCATCCAAAATCCAAGACTGAATTCAACTCTAAAAATCAAAGGGGCTTAACTGTTGAATTAACTTTTACACTTCACCATAAATATCGCTTTTTCTTAAAAAAATCGGTTGGTAATGTCTGTTTAGTTATTTAATTAATGAAAGTTAAGGAAAAAAAGTGCCACCAAGAAGTGACACAAAATATTTATATTATAAAAGTGGTGCCGGCTAGAGGATTCGGACCTCCGACCTACTCATTACGAATGAGTTGCTCTACCAACTAAGCTAAGCCGGCGCTTTTTAATTATATCAAAAAAGAGAAGATTGATTATAGAGATTTTATATCTATATTAGACTTGTTTAATTTTAAAAATTGTCTATGATAGTTTCATTAGCTAAGTCTTTTATATAGACTTTTTTAGTGGAGTTTAACTATGGAAGAAAAAGAAGTAAACTTAAAAGAAACTGAACCAAAAGAAGAAGTAACTCTAGAAAAGTATAATGGAAAAAGTTGGTTTAAATCGGCTTTTACAGGGTTATTACTTGGATTAGCAGTAATTTTACCAGGAATAAGCGGATCAACAATCGCCATTTTATTTAAACTTTATGACAAAATCCTATATGCAGTTAGTAATATATTTAAAAGATTTAAAGGATGCTTTTTATTTCTTTTACCAATTATTATAGGTGCCATAATTGGCTTTGTTGTTGGGTTTTTTGTTGTCCAATCAGTCATTGAAGATTTTACCTTTATTGTTGTTTGTATTTTTGGTGGTTTGATGTTAGGAGCCGCTCCAGAAATATATCAAGTTATTAAAAAAGAAAAGGTGACTCCCATTAGAATTACTTTAGCTTTAATTGGTCTTGCTTTTCCAGTTGTTTTAAGTGCTAGCTTTGCTAACATCCCTGAACTTGATATTTCTTCGACCTTTGAAGCTTTCCCTTGGTGGATTCATGTTGTTGGATTTTTAATTGGCGCTGTTATATCTTTAACTCAAATTATTCCTGGTTTATCAGCCACAGTCTTATTAATGTCGATAGGTTTTTTTAAGCCAATGATGGGAGCAGTGCATTTAGATGTTTTGCTTGATCAACCTCAATGGATATTATTTTTCTTTTTATTTGTGGTTGGCTTTGCAGTTGGTTTTTTTGGACTAAGTAAATTAATGTCTTTCTTTTTTAAGAAGTATCATACAAATATGTATTTCTTAATTACAGGATTAACTTTTGGCTCTGTTATTTCTGTTTTTTATAACAAAGATGTTAGCAATGTTTATACAACTATTTGGCCTAGTGATGGTGGAAAGATGGCAATAGATTTAGGAGTAGGACTACCACTTTTTATTGTTTGTACTGTTTTAGCATATTTACTTGTTATTTATATGAGAAAAAAGAAAGCCACAGAAGTAGTCTCCAATATCGAAGAAAAGACAGATATTGATAACAATAAATAGAAATTATAATACCTATTTAAAGAAAAACTTTGCAAAAGTCTGCTTTTTAAATTATTTACTGAAGTTTCTATTATATTTTGATTCAGTTTTTTGAAAAAATAAGAAATTTATACAAAAACTCTGCAAATCTTAAATATTCAGTATAATTTATCTAGTAATTATCATGTAATTATAAAGAAGGAGACAACTTATGTTATTTCCTCGAAATTGGCTCTGTGTTGATTGCTTGGAGTGGAATGGAATACTTAGTTATTCTTGTTGTTATATTGGTGGTTTTGTTATTACTAGTTAGAAGTAACAAAAAAGATTCAGAAGGCTAACTTCTGAATCCCCAACACCATCTTTAGTCTAAATACTAACACCATGTCTTAATGCAGTCAAGGCTTCAGAGCCTTTTCGATTAGAAAGAGATAGGAAAGATTGGTTCAGTATTAAAATATAAATGGCAAGAGTGTAATAAGTATTTAAGAGAGTCTGTTGTCCATTTGATTTGATAGTATCGTTTATATATTTTAATTTAAAATTATTTTTAGTAAGTTAAAACTAGTGTAACTATTTTCCTTAGAAAAGTTGTGTAACTAAAATTACTTTACTACACTCTACAAATTAAGTACAAATAAGGTTTAAAAATTTAATTTTATATCAATCTCTATATACCTTTTTATACAACTTTGTATATATTCTTATTATTAAAGAATAGAAAATGCTAAAATTATCAATAGATAAGAAGTAATTAATCAAAAAGCAATATCGATTAACATAAATGTAATCTCGGGACTTTCTCAGTTCAACTCTTGACAAATAAATAATTCACGAAAATTTTATTTATGTAATAAATAAGGCCTAGAAAATTTGGCCATTTTTTTATGAAAATTTTTAAAAAATTAATGTAGCCATATGTAGCCTATTATGGTATAATAATGTTATGAAACAAGATGGGTACAAAATAAATAAATCAAAAAATAAAGCTAAAACTCGCACAAACGTTTACATAGCTACGACAATTTATGTAAAAGGAAAAAATCCTAGAACGAAAAACCTTCTGAACATTGGCATTGAAGAAGAACTTATAAAAACTCATTCAGATTTAAACAAATATTACGAGGAACAAATAAATAAGTTCAAAGAAGAGCATGGAAAACCAATTGAAGAAATTATTGTTAAATTTAAATCAAACAAAGATATTCAAAAAGATAGTCGTTATATGGAAGATTTTGGGGATATTTTTGTAAAAAGAATATTTGATGACATCGAGTTAAACGACACTTGTAAAGAAATTGAAAAGAAATACAAATTCCAATACCCTCTTTATAATGCATTGCTCTTTCATGTTGCGTCTAGAATCACAAGGCCAGGATCTAAATTAGATATGTACGAAAAGTCAAAAAAGACATCAATAATTGACTATAAACTCGGTAGAAATGATGTATATCGAGCTATGGATGTTTTATACGACAATAAAGCTGAGATATTCAAAAAATGTTTTGAGAAAACACCCAAAAATATCAAGAGAACCAATCAGGTAATGATTTATGATATGACCGATACTTATTTTGAAATCAATTATGAAGACGATTTGCGAAGAAGAGGTAAAGGTAAACGTGATGAAAAAGAACCACTAATTAAGTTAGGTTTGGTTACTGATGAAAAAGGGTATCCTATAGATTTTACTGTAATACCAGGAAGCAATAATGAATGCCCTTCTCTTATTCCTTTAGAAGAAGAAATTATTAATAATTTTTCTCCAAAAGAATTAATCATGGTCACTGACGCTGGCCTTTGTTCGAGGGAAAACAAATCATTTAATGACACTACATCTAGACGCTATGTTACAGTTAATCCAGTCAGAAAAATGGGCGCTGCATCTTTAAAGAAATATATTTTCGACGTAAAAAACCCTCGGAAAACGAAAGACACAAAATATAATACTCCACAAAAAATATGGGAAAAATATAACGAAAACCTTGCAATTATCGATTCTTTTGTCGAAAATTGCGAACAAAAAGACAATCTCATAAAAGAGAATGAATATTTAAAAGGGATTATACTTTCTAGAAGATATAACATCGCTGATCAAGTTAAGCCAGTAAAATATCGCTCAGCCAAAGATGACAGGTTTATATGCGAAGCTTATTTCGTTACTTTCAATTTAAGGTATGCGTTAAGAGAAAGAACCAAAAGAAACCAGAAAATTTTGAAAGCAAAAAAATTAATTGGAAGAGTAAAAGATCCATATAAGCCAACAAATTACGAAGATTTTAGATACTACATTACTCAAACGCAGATAACAAAAGAAGGCGAAATCGTAGAATATGACAATGCAATTAACTACAAACTAATAGCGGAGCAAGAAAGTCTTGACGGTTATTATTGCATCTCTTCAAATTATGGATTTAACAAAAAATTAAACCATTTGCCTGAAGATGAAATTGAAAAAATTGAGGAAAAAGAAAACGAGATAGTGCTCCAAGTAATGAAGAATAGATGGGTAATAGAAGACTGTTTTCGCCTTTTAAAGCAAGAATTTAATTTTCATCCTGTTAACCACTCCTTAGAAGAAAGAATTAAAGCTCATTTTATGACTTGTGTTATGTCTTTACTCTGCTTCAAGTACATAAAAAACATCTTAAAAGAAAGCGGAGAAAGCATATTCGAAGATATTACAGATTCTAAGCTTATTGATTTGCTCCGTAGAATGAAAATTTTGCATATTGTTAACGAGAATCTTTATACTCCTTGTTCTTCTGATAACGAAATTGTAAAAGCATGTGAAATATTTAATATTCCAATTTTAAAGGAAGGTTTATCGAGCGGACAAATACAAAAAATAATAAAAATGAAATTTTAAAAATATTGGCTACATTTAAAAATGATAAAAAGTACGATAACAGTCGTACTTTTTTTCATTTATGTGAGAAAGATGAGAACAATTTTACTACTTAATTAAGTAGTATTAAAGAATTTTAAATGCTTAAAGACGTATAAAACAATTGAAATATCATAAATATTTATTAAAATAACTGACAAAGTGACAAATAAATTGCAGACCAAATTAATTGACACTATAATATTTTTTGCAAAAGGTGGTAATGATGATAGAAATTAAAGAAAAGAATTTTCCAAACGAAAGAGATTTATACGCTTCTAAAGATTTGCACTTATTTTCGTGTACTTTTAAAGGAAAAGAGGATGGCGAGTCAGCATTAAAAGAAAGCGAAAATATTGTTATCGATGATTGCTTTTTTGATTTACGTTATCCTTTATGGCACGATAAGAATGTGACAATAAATTGGTCAACATTTACCGAAAACTCTCGTGCTGCTTTATGGTATTCGAAAAACATAAAAATCAATTCTTCTACCTTAAATGGGATTAAAGCAGTTAGAGAATGTGAACATGTTTCTTTAAATGATTTGACTATTAGTTCACCTGAATTCGGTTGGAAAACCTCACAAATCTTAGGTAAAAATGTAAAACTTGTAAGTGAGTATGCTTTTTTTGAATCTAAAGATATTCATTTTACAAATCTTGAATTTAGTGGAAAATATTCTTTTCAATATACAAAAAATGTTGTGATAGAAAATAGCAAACTAGATACAAAGGATTGCTTTTGGCATGCAAAAAATGTAACCATTAAAAACTCTATTGTTAAAGGAGAATATCTAGCCTGGTATTCTGAAAACCTTACTTTTATAAATTGTACTATCACTGGTACACAACCATTTTGCTATTGTAAAAAACTTAAGTTAATTAATTGCACGATGGAAGGCTGTGACTTAGCTTTTGAATATAGTGATGTAAAAGCTGATATTGCTTCTTCAATCGAATCAATTAAAAATCCATATAAAGGCGAAATTAAAGTTAAAAAAGTTAATCATTTAATAATTACTAATGATTCCAAATATCCTAATAAAGCTAAAATAATCGAAACTAATTAGTAATAAACTTTAAATAAATAAAGACCTACTGGACTAGCAGTAAAAGGAACAATATCTCTTTTAGATGTATTTTCTAAGTAATATCTTATTTTTTCTATACTAATTTTGCTTTCAGCGTAATAAATTAAGGTTCCAATTATTTTTCTGACTTCATAACGCATGAAACCGTTGCCACTCATTTTAATTACTACTTTCTTTCCCTTTTTAATAACTTTAATATCATAAATTGTGCGAATAAATCCGTCTTTATCGTCGTCTTTAGAACAAAAATTCATAAAGTTATGTTCACCAATAAATAATTTCGATCCTTCAATAAATTTTGTTAAATCAAACTCTTTATTGTTGATAAAGAGTTCGTATTTTCTTAAAAGAGGATTAAATTCACCTAGATTTATTAAATAATGGTACTCTTTTTTCTTTGCTGAGAAACGGGCGTCAAAATTTTCATTAACTTTAGATATCTTTTTAACGTATATTTCTTCATTTAACAATTTATTTATTGAATGAAGAAATTTATCTTGGTTTTCTATCTTTTTAGTGGTTGAAAAAGAAGCCACTTGATTAAGAGCATGCACCCCTTTATCTGTTCTTCCACTAGCACTTAAAATAATATTTTCATTTAAAATTAAAGATAAGTTTTTCTCAAGTTCACCCTGGATTGTTTTTAAATTAGGCTGCTTAGCATAACCTAAAAAAGCACTCCCATCATAACTAAAAACAATCTTATATTTCATTAAAAAGCCTCAATACCAAAGAATAATTTTAAGAAATTATCAAAACCTGGATAAAAAATAGACAAGGCACAAAGAGTAATAAACAAAGCCATCATTAATAAAACAATAATTAAAGAGATGCTATCACGAGTATGGAATTTTAATAATTTATATGATGTTCTTTTGCCATAAGGGTCATAACCTCTTGCATCCATAGCTAAAGAAAGTTCAACACTTCTTGAAAAGCAGCTTACTAATAAAGGAACAATTAAGGTAGTGATTGATTTAATCTTTTTAGATAAAAAACCACGATTATAATCAACACCCCTACTTTTTTGGGCTTTCATAATCTTTTGTGATTCATCAAGTAAAGTTGGAATGAATCTTAAAGCTAAAGAAATAATCATTGTGATAATTTGAGTAGGAAACTTAACAAGTTTTAGCGGATATAAGTACCAATCTAAAGCATAAGTTATATCCATTGGTGCGGTGGTTGAAGTTAAGATTAAAGTTAAACAAATCATTAAAATTAACCTTAAAAAGACGTGTAAAGTTTGAAATAGTCCTTCCCAATATATTGTGTAGCCATTAGGGAAAATAATCATTGGATGAAGCGAAGAAGTATCAACGCCTTGTTGAACAAAAACAAAAATAATTAACAAAAATATCATCATTACCCAAAGGGATTTTAAACTTGAAAATATCGATAATGGTGAGATTTTGCCAATTATCATAATCGCAACAATGATTAAACCTAAAATACCTAAAGCAATAAATCGATTAGCATAATTACCATATGGTAAAAAGCACATTGCCATTAAAGCAATGAGTGCAAAAAATTTAATTCGAGGATCAAGACGATGAATAATCGTATTGTATGGAGTGTATTTCCCAAAAACGTTAGACATTTTTTACCTCTTTTATTCTTTCTATAAGTTCATCAAAACTATAGATATCATTTAAATTCCCTGCAAATCCTTTTTCTTTTAATAAATTAATGAATTTATAAAGGGTTGGAATTTCTAAAGAATATTTTTCTAAATCGGTTGAATTAAAAAGCTTTTGTGGAGTTGTTACTTCAACAAGTTTAGCGTCATTTAAAACAATTACAGTTTTTGCAAAGTTTAAAACAAGATCCATATCATGAGTTACGATGATAATTGTTTTGCCACTATCATGAAACTTTTTAACAAGAGCCATAATTTCTTTTTTGCCATTTGGATCAAGACCGGCTGTTGGTTCATCAAGCACTAAAACGTCCGGACTACTAGCAATAATTCCGGCAATAGCCACTCTTCTTTTTTCACCTCCACTTAACTCAAAAGGCGATTTTTCAAAATAGCTTTCAGGAATCCCAACATCTTTTAAACTTTCTATAGCAAGTTTTTTGGCTTCCTCTTCTTTAAGTCCAAAATTTTTAGGACCAAACATAACATCTTTTAAAATAGTTTCGGCAAAAAGCTGATATTCAGGAAATTGAAATACCATGCCTACTTTTTTTCTTAAACTAGCAACGTGTTTATTGTCTTTTTTAACTTCATCACTTTCATTTTTCAAAAGTTCTTTTTTTAACTTTTTGTCGCTAGTTATATAAAAAGTTTCCACTTGAGTATAGCCACTTGTTGGTTCAATTAAACTATTAAAAGTTTGAACAAGAGTAGATTTTCCACTCCCCGTTTTCCCAACAATGCAAACAAAATCACCCTTGTTAATCTCAAGGTTAACATCATTTAAAGCGTCATAATGATTAGGATCTTTTTTATCATAGACGAAAGATAAGTCTTTAGTTCTTATTTGCCACATAAAAAAGTACTTAGCTCCTCAATCGTTTTAATTTCTTTTGGAATAAAAATTCCACTTTCACTTAATTTATTTTTCGCTTTTAATACAAAAGGTATATCAAGTCCAATAGAAGTTATTTTACTTTCATCAGCAAAAACATCTTCTGGCTTGCCTTCTTCAAAGATTTCGCCATTATTTAAAATAATTACTCGATCAGAAAGATAGGCTTCTTCAATATCGTGAGTTATTGAAATAAATGTTAATTCTGGATTATCTTTTTTCATTTCACGAACAAGATGCATGATATCTTCTACGCCTTCTGGATCAAGCATTGATGTTGCTTCATCAAAAATAATTATTTTTAAACCTAAAGCTAAAATTCCAGCAATAGCAACACGTTGTTTTTGTCCTCCACTTAATTCTTCTGGTGATTTGTTTAAGAATTTTTCCATTCCGACAAGTTTTGAATACTTGTGAACTAACTCAATCATTTTTTCGCGAGGAACAGCTCTATTTTCAAGGCCAAAAGCAATATCACCTTCAACAGTAGAACCAATAAATTGATTATCAGGATTTTGAAAAACAACTCCAATTGTTTCTCTTATTGCACGAATATTTTTCTCGCAAACTTTAATCTCGTTAACAAATATTTCTCCACTTTGAGGTTCTAAAAGGTATGCTAAAAGTTTGGCAAGAGTTGACTTACCACTTCCATTATGGCCAATTAAAGAAACATACTCTCCTTTATTAACACTAAAAGAGATATTTTTAATCGTTTGAATTCCTTCTTGGCTATCGTAACTAAAATTTAAATTTTTAACCTCTAAAGCTTTTTCCATTTATTTAAATTCGATATCACTATATCTGCCGTTATATTTAACGTATTCAACTCCGGCAAGATCTAATAGTTTTTTACTAGCTAAATTTTCAATTGTTCCTGAATACTTATCACTTAAATAAACAAGTTTTTTTATTCCAGTTTGAACAATTGCTTTAGCACATTCATTGCAAGGGAATAAAGTTACATAAATTGTGCAATTTTTTAAACTTGAGCCATTACGAATATTTAAGATAGCGTTAAATTCAGCATGGCAAACATAAAGATATTTAGAATCAAGTCCTTCTCCTTTGTTCCAGCTTAACTTAGTTTCATCAACTTTTCGTGGCATTCCATTATAACCGATTGAAACAACTTTGTTATCTTCATCAACAATACATGCTCCAACTTGTGTATTTGGATCTTTACTTCTTTTTGCACTAAGTAAAGCAATACCCATAAAATATTCATCCCAGCTAATACAACTCATAACCTTTTCTCCCGTGAGTGTTATTGTACTACAAATTAACTCATAAAACACTTTAAATAATATGTTTTAGTTCTAAAAGAACTACCACTTAAAAATCTCTTCTAAACACGCACTTTAAATAAGGACTAAATGTCCCCTTTGATATTGTATTTTATAGACTTTTAATCGATAATTATTTATATGAATATATTATTTTTCTTAACACCTAAATCACAGGTTAAATTTATTGATGACACTATGAGTGTTCGTCAAGCTCTTGAAGTTATGGACTTTTATAGATACTCAACAATTCCTCTTTTAACAAAAGATGGTAAACTTGTTGGAACAATTAGTGAAGGTGATTTGTTATTTTATTTAAAAAGTCATCCATTTAGTGAACTAGCTGATTTTGATAATCACAAAGTATTAGAAGTCAAGCGTCACAAAGATTATCTCCCAGTAAAAATTGACGTTGAGATGAGCGATTTAATTTCAAACGCTGTTAATCAAAACTTTGTTCCAGTAATTGATGATCAAATGAATTTTATCGGTATTGTAACAAGAAAATCAATTATCAATTACCTTTATTTGCAAAAATAACCTTGCAAAACTCAAGTATTTTACACTTAATAAAAAAATGGGGGCTGTTGAATAACTAAGATTTGCAAAGTTATTAACAGCCTTTTTCATTTTTT
>ENA-OOXJ01000552-OOXJ01000552.1-human-gut-metagenome-genome-assembly--contig:-NODE-552-length-30554-cov-2.805076_pt1 | contig 30554 bp, 28 predicted proteins | sample MGYA00241587_ERZ501343 | MGnify/ENA primary metagenome ERZ501343 (study PRJEB25962, sample SAMEA2042918) | human gut metagenome | biome: human gut; feature: human-associated habitat; material: faeces... | reverse complement strand
CCGTCCCACGGGGGCAGGGCGTCCACGTATTCGCGAAAGGGGTTGTACAGCGGCACGAAGTCCGACTCGATCACCGTCTGCACGTCCGTTTTGCGTGCCGGGCCCGACTCCTTGCACAGGCGTCGCCACATCGAGTTCACCTCGCGGTCCGTCAGGTCCTTGAAATCATCCGTTCCTTCGGGAGCGAACTCATATTTGCCGGTCACCGTGTTCTTGCGGAAGCGTCCCTGCCGGTTCAGGAACGCTTCGATGTCGTCCACCGTGACCCGCCCCTGTCCCGGGGCGCCATCCGCGTCCTTCCGCCGCGTACCGAGGCTGCGCGTTCCGTGCTCCTCCGTGTGCTGGTAACACGAGCGCAAGATGCCCTCCACGTCGCCGTCGTAGTCGGCGAAACGTTCCGTGGCCCATCGGGTCGCCTCCTCGCGGTCCGCCCCGTAGGCGTTCAGCAGGTAGCCCATGCGCATGATGTACTCGTTGTGGTGGTGTTCCGTGTAGGTGATGCCCTCGTCGGCCAGCAGCCTCTCCGCCGTGCGGACAATGCGGGCCAGCTGCCTGTCGGCGGCCTTCCGCTTTGCGGCAGATGCCGTCTGCTTCGGTCGGCTGATGAGGAACGTTGTCGCTTCGGGGTTGAAGAAAACGTCCGGGTCGTGCGCCACCCCGCTCAGGCGCGTCGCGTTCTTGCACTTCTCGTCGTAGGGATGGCCCGTCAGCGCCTCGTAGTGATGGTTTATGCGTCCGAAGGCCAGTACGTGCAGCTCCTGTTCCGAGCGCGGCTCGTAGTCCCTGGCAGCGTCGTAGGCCGCGACGACGCGCAGTCCCGTTCCGCTGATGGTGGTGTAGGCCAGTAGCGTGTGCCGGTCCTCCCGCACCCGCCGGATGCACTCCTCCATCTGTTCCGGCGGGATGTGGTCGAAGTCCGCCATACACAGGTGCGTCCATTCGCGGATATGCTCTTTGCATTTGCCGCCGCCGAAGCGCACCGCCACGGCGAAACACGGGCAGACACTCTTCTCGTGTCCCGCCGCCTCCTTCTGTCCCTGCGACAGGAATTCCCGGTAGCGGCGCGTGTGTTCGGCCGTATCCGCGTCGTGTCGGATCAGTTCGACGATATGTTCCAATGCGATGTCTGTGGGTTTCAGTCCCCTGTAGCCTCTGAACAGGCTGAGCGTTGTTTTTTTCATAATAAAAGAAGTTTTTAGGTAAACATTCGTGTCCGTCTCGGTTTGTCCGTCGTGACAGTGTTGCGAAGTAGCAAATTACTCACGAAACCGCCAAATTCCTCGGTACCCACATGTCAGTACCGAAAACGGGCAGATTTAATGGTTTTAACGAAAATTAGTAGAGTTGTTACGCATGATATAGCGATAAATTAAATTCAAATGTTAAAACAAATACTGATAAAATTATGAAAGCAGCTTATTTTTTCAGTCCCCATTTAGGGGAATATATCATGCAATTGCAACATGTTGTTCCCGTCGACGGACGTCTGTTGAGTGAAGAAAGTCTGGCCCGTCGGGCCCGCATGTCCAAGACCACTGTCGAGCGGATAAAAAAGGGGTAGAAAAGCATCTGTATGCCTACTACGCCATCCTTCGTATCTATTGGGAAGCCTGCCAGGACAGTCAGGTTCTTCCTCCGGACCGTTTCCTCCGTGAGCTCCACCGCAGTCTGGAAGCCGATCACCGGCTCCGTCACGGCGACTGATGCCAACGTGTTGCAGGACCGGCCCGGTGCCGGTCCCTGCTTTTTCGGCAGTGTGCCACCCTGGCCTCCCGAAAACGCAACTTCTCTCTATATAGATACAAGGTTATTGAATTGTTAATGGTTTTAACGGTCACTCTCCCCTGCGCGCGCGTGAGAAAGGTGTATATAGGGGGTGGAAGGGTGTCACATCCGGCACTGAAATTTCGGATAATCCTTGTTTATTTGCCGGGAAATCGCTTAATTTGCTGAAAAGATAGATTTATGGAAGGATATCCTTATAGAGACGCGCTTGATTTGCAGATTGCAGACAAGTATTGGAATATGCTGAAAGATCTCAGTGACAACATTAAATTGCGCTTGGCCACTCGTCTGACGGCTTCCGTGCTTCACGAAAAGGCTGAGGCTCAGGAAAAATCCCTCACCCGTACGGTACTTGATAAATATTGCGGTGCATGGGAAGGTGAGGAATCAGCCGATGAAATAATGGCTACAATCAAGCAAAACTCAACCATTCGCAAGCCGTTGTCGTATGAATAAAAGATATTTGTTGGACAGCAACATTCTGATACACTTATAGAATTGGAAAATTGGGTAGTAAGATAATCCTTTCGTGAGCTGATTGTCCTCCGTGTCCCTCTGTGTCCTCTGTGGTGAAGTATCACAGAAACGTTAAAAACGCATTTTCAGTTTCTCGTTTATCCGGCTTTGTTTATATTTGCAAGAAACCAGAAAAACAAGTATGTCAACTGCACTATCATTTGAAAACGAAGATAAAATGGCGAATGCCATTTTGGAAATGATCCGTCTTCAGAGTTTTAATGTGAAAGATAAGATCCAACGTATCTTGACGAAGGAAGTCAACGAAGAGCGGGGCAGGCAGTCTGTCCATGCATCTTCACCGGGTGGTACACCGCGTACGATGGCCGATTTGCGTGGTATCTTGAAAGACGATGGGCGCAGCTATAAGGAGATGCGTGATGATTATCTGAAAGAAAAATACGGATTATGAGCGTGTTTTTTGATACGAATGTTGTGATAGTTCTGCTTGATAAGAGATACATGCTACAATCCCAGTTTTAACCCCAGATGAATTTTTGACAAAACGATAAGATTAACCATTAACCCCATGTCCTACGCCGCTGACATCGAATCCATTTTCAACCCGTGCAATCTCGATGAAGATTGCAGCTATATAGCCCACCTGTTATCGCCCTACGAGAAACTCATCGTAGCGCGTATGGATGCAGGAGACTACACCTGTGCCGTCACCGTGTTTCTTGAAATCCTGGAAACCCTGACGCGTCATTTTGTAGTGGATGAGCACTATACCTGTTTTGAGATATGTATAGTCCGAAGTATGTCTGCGGTGGTATTATGCGGGCCCTGAACCACAGGATAGAGCAAGGCCTGTTTCCGGTAACGGAACAAGCCCGTCTGAAGGCTGGTCTCGAGCAGGTGAAGTAGTCGGAAGCCTGTCATGATTATGGGGTGCTGCAAATGATGCTTTGAGACTCCGTGTCTTCTGTGGTGAATTTCAAATTATCTTCTGAACATTTACATTTACCATTAACCATTAGCTAACTCCATTTTTTGAAAACTTCAACAGGAAGGCTTCCCAAAGGGGCTTCCCAGATGGGGTATGTCGAAATTGGATGTTTACCTGTTTTCTCTGCTGTGTACCACCTTGGCCTCCCGAAAACGCAATTTCTGTGTATGTAGATACAAGGTCATTAAATTGTTAATTGTTTTAACGGTCACTCTCCCCTGCGCGCGTAAGAAAGGTGGATATAGGGGGAAGGGTGGTATTTAGTGAGAGATGTAACATTTTATTGTCCATCAATGAAATTAAAGTTTGGATGAACGCATCAGATAATAATAAACGCATAGCTAAAAACACGTTGTTCCTTTATTTTCGCCAAATTCTGATTATGGCAGTAAGTCTTTACACGGTACGTGTAGTGCTTGCCGCATTGGGAGAAGAAGATTATGGTATCTACAATGTAGTTGGTGGCTTCGTGGCCATGTTTAATATCCTTTCAGGTGCTTTGTCTGTAGCTATTAGCCGATTTATTACCTATGAGATGGGACAACCTGATGTAACTGTTAAAAGGTTGCAATGTATTTTCTCATCATCCCTTATTATACAGGTAGCGATGGGATTGATTATCTGTTTGCTGATAGGTACTTTTGGTGTATGGTTCGTTGAAAATAAAATGGTGATACCCGATGGACGTCTGAGCGTCACTCTCTATGTGTTGCTGTTCTCAACGTTTGCATTTTTTATTAATTTGCTCAGCGTGCCCTATAATGCATTAATAATTGCCCATGAGCAAATGAAGGCATTTGCATACATTAGCATTGTAGAAGCAGTTTTGAAATTATTAATAGCCTATTTGTTATTGGTCGCTTCAACCGACAAATTATTGCTTTATGCGCTTTGTATGGTGCTGGTTTCATTGATTGTTCGAAGTATCTATGCCATCTATTGCAAACGTCATTTTGTAGAATGTCGTTTTGCTTGGGGATTTGACAAGCAACTTTTATCGAAGATGTTTGCTTTTTCAGGATGGGCGTTTTTGGGGAACGGTTCTTTTGTTTTGAAAGAACACGGTGTAAATATCTTGTTAAACATCTTTTGTGGCCCTGTAGTGAATGCGGCGCGAGGTATTACTTCTCAAGTAACCAGTGCGGTCACTATGTTTGTATCTAACTTCATGCAAGCAGTCAATCCTCAGATAACAAAGTTTTATTCTTCGGGCAATTTGGATGAGATGCACCGTCTTATATTTAGAAGTTCACGCTTTTCATTTTATTTGATGTTACTGTTAGGACTTCCTCTGATGAAATGTATTGATTATGCACTTGGACTCTGGCTTGTTTCAGTCCCTGAGCACACGGCCCTTTTCATTCAGTTATTAATGGTATTTTGTTTGATGGACTGTTTGGTTCAACCGTTGATGACGGGTTTGTTAGCTGAGGGAAATATACGTGTGTACGAAATTGTATTGGTGGCGTTGAATATAAGTAACGTATTTTTTTCGTATGTGGCGCTTCGGATGGACTTTGCACCCGAAAGTGTTTATGTGGTTTCCATAGTGGTAGAGGTTGGTATTATGTGGTCACGTATCTGGTTGTCGGGAAAAGCCTATCGGCTGCCAGTCAAGCGTTATTGTATAGAGGTATTAGTCAATGCCGCTGTGGTAGCTACCTTGTCGGGTGTATTTGCCTGGTGGATTCAGCTGCCTATATCACATTCTTTTGTTCATTTTGTGATAGTGGCATTGTTGGTGCTAGTTTTTACTGGAGTTATGATATACTTGTTCGGCTTAAATCGTAGTGAACGGGTCTTTGTTGTTAATGCCTTTACGAAAATTTGGCATAGAATAGTTCTTAAAAGATAGTTTATGGAATTATTGTTATGCAAGCTGTGTTTCCAGTGAAATTTAGTATGTTCAACGGCATTTCTACAAAGTTATTCCAGAAGAGTCTCAAATGATAAAGATATTAGCAATGAAATTGAAAATTCACATACAATTATGTCATTAAAACGAAAATTGAAGGGAATGGCAAAGTTCATTCTCAATAACATTCCAGCTCGCAAGTTCGAGGTTAAAGTAATAAATCTTGCACCTAATGAATTGTTGAAAGGACGTGTAGCTCTCATAACGGGGGGGACAAGTGGAATAGGTTTCCATATGGCGCAGGCTTTTTTGCGGAGTGGTGCCGTTGTTGTGATTACAGGGCGTAGTGAAGAACGCTTGCAACGTGCTTGTGCAGAATTGAACGTTGATGGGCAGTATAAAGGGCGTTTGTTTAGCTTGGTGATGGACAATATGTGCGTTGATTCGTTTCAAGAACGGTTTCAGATGGCTTTAAATCAAGTGAGAACCAGTGGATTTTCGTGTATCGATATTTTGGTAAACAATGCAGGCGTATTGGGTGCATCGATGCCCAATGCTGTGGCGGAGGACTTCGATAAGGTGATAGCTACTAATCTGAAAGGAGTATTCTTCTTGTCACAGTTGTTTGGTAGATATCTTAAAGAAAACAAGATATGTGGAAATATTTTAAACGTAGGTTCATCTTCTTGTCTTCGACCTGCCGTTTCAGCCTATACACTTTCTAAATGGGGAATACGTGGTATGACTTTGGGATTAGCAAAAGCTCTTGCCCCCTATGGTATCACAGTCAACGGCATTGCTCCCGGACCAACGGCTACGCCAATGCTGGTAGGTGATGACTTGAATAGAGTAACATTAAACAGTAATCCGATAGGGCGATATGCTTTGCCGGAAGAAATTGCCAATATGGCAGTAGTGTTGGTTAGTTCGATGGGACAGTCAATAGTGGGTGATATGGTTTATATGACAGGAGGTGCCGGCATTGTAACTTATGACGATATAGAATATTCATTTTGATTAATAGCTATTTTTATGGAAGGAAAATACTACACAAGCGAGCGTAGCTTGCAGATACTTATCTCTTTATTGAAACAGCATAAAATAAAAAAATGTGTATTATCACCAGGGACTACTAACTTGTCGCTAGTAGCGAGTTTACAACAAGATCCTTGGTTTGAGTGTTACTCCTCAGTTGACGAGCGAAGTGCTGCATACATAGCTTGTGGTATGGCTGCTGAAAGTGGGGAAGCAGTCATGTTAAGCTGTACCGGTGCTACTGCCTCTCGTAATTATATACCCGGTTTGACCGAGGCTTATTATCGTAAATTGCCTGTACTAGCAGTAACTAGTTCACAGTCTATCAGTCGCATTGGTCACCACATTGCTCAGGTTATTGACCGACGTTCAATTCAGAACGATATTGCCTTATTGAGCGAGCATATTCCTGTTACAGATAGCGATGACGATGTATGGAGTAATACCGTAAAGATAAACCGTGCCTTGTTAGAATTATACCATCGAGGTGGAGGTCCAGTGCACTTAAATGTAGAGACAACTTATAGTCGAGATTATTCGGTGAAGGAGTTGCCAAAGGCACGCTTGATTAACAGAGTGATGCTTGGTGACACTTTCCCTTCTTTGCCTCAAGGACGTATAGCTATTTTTATTGGTGCACACCGAAAGTTCACGGAAGCTGAAACATCAGCTCTTGATGCTTTCTGTGCAGTTCACGATGCTGTGGCGTTTGTAGATCATACAAGTGGATATAAAGGGAAGTTTCGGGTGCCGTTATCGTTACTTACGTCTCAGGAAAAGGACTACTGCACCTTGAATGAGATGGATTTATTGATACATATAGGTGAAGTGTCTGGTAGTTACATTAGCATGCGTCCAAAATCTGTGTGGCGTGTTAATCCCGATGGAGAGCTGCGTGACTCTTATCGGAGGTTAACATGCGTATTCGAAATGAGCGAGCAGGTATTTTTTGAGTACTATGCTAATTCTTCTTCTGAGACAAAACACGCCTATCTTGATACTTGCTTGAAAGAACTTGAAGACACTTGGGCTAAAGTCCCTGATTCACTTACTTTTTCCAACGTTTGGATAGCTCAGCAAACGGCGCATCGACTGCCAGAGGGCAGTGTACTCTTTCTTGGCATACTGAATACGCTTCGTGCATGGAACTATTTTGATATTCCTCTATCAGTTTATGGCTATGCTAACACTGGTGGTTTTGGAATTGATGGTTATATTTCTTCATTTATTGGTGCTTCATTGGCTCACCCTGACAAACTTTATTTCTGTGTTGCTGGTGATCTTGCATTCTTTTACGACATGAATGTGTTGGGGAATCGACATGTAGGTAAAAATGTCCGTATTTTGTTAGTAAATAACGGTAGAGGAACTGAATTTAGAAATTATATTCATCCCGGTTCTGCCTTTGGAAGTGAAGCAGATAGCTTTATTGCTGCTGGAGGACATTATGGAAACCAATCACATAACTTGGTGAAACATTATGCGGAAGACTTAGGGTATGAATACCTTAAGGCAGAAAGTAAAGAAGAATACCATAACAATATCGATAGATTTCTTACTCCAGAAATAATGGATAAGCCTATTTTGTTTGAAGTGTTTACGAATAGTGAGGATGAAAGTGAAGCGATACGGATGATTAGAAACTTGAATATGTCTACTGTTGGCATATTAAAGGATGTTGCAAAAAAAACATTATCAGGAAAAGGTAAGAATTTTGTAAAAAAAATTATAAATAAGTGATATGAAGGTTGGAATTGCTACAAGGCCTTTGCTGGCAAACTATGGAGGAATCCTTCAGAATTTTGCATTACAACAGGCTTTAAGGAAACTAGGACATGATCCTATAACAATTGATTTTATTCCTCAATATACAGTCTATAGATACATACGTTCGCTTTGTAAAACGCTTATATTATGGTTTATTCCGTGGAAAAGGCGCCCTTTTGTATCTTATAGTACAATGGCCGATAGAAATAATGATGTAGATTCGTTTTGCCGTAAATATATAGTTTTGACAAACAAGGTACATTGTTATAAAAATGACTTGGTTGATATATATAATATGGATGCTGTTATTACAGGAAGCGATCAAGTTTGGCGAGCTAAATATAATTTGTATCCTGGACATCTTGAAGATATGTATTTAAAATTTGTACATAAAGAGAATGTAAAGAAGTTGGCTTATGCGGCTTCATTTGGAATAGATGAATGGGATTATCAATCAGATATGACTATTCGTTGTTCTAATCTAGCTAAGAGATTTATAGGGATATCAGTACGTGAAAAATCAGGTGTTGAATTGTGTGATAAATATTTACACGTAAGGGCTGTAACTGTTTTAGATCCTACTTTACTGTTAGAACGAGAGGATTATGAGGCTGTATGCAGAAAAATTCCACGTGATACATCACGGTTTATAGCTGCTTATATCTTGGATTTATCGCTTTCTAAACGGCAACTTGTAGAAAAAATAGCCAATGAAAAAGGATTATCTGTTAAATATTTTAGCGCTCACCACAATATAAAACTGTCTATAGAAGAATGGATTGCCATGTTTCGTGATTCAGATTATATTGTAACTGATTCTTTTCATGGAACTGTGTTCTCTATTATTTTTAACAAACCATTTATGGCAATAGGTAATGAAGGAAGAGGATTAGCTCGTTTTCATTCGTTATTGGATATGTTTGGATTACAAGATAGGATTTGTGTCAGAGATAAAGTACAGCATGTGCAAAAAGAGATTGATTGGAGTGTTGTTAACGAAAAAAGGAAATTAATGCAAACTCATTCGTTCGATTTTTTACGTCTTTTAAATGATTAGAAAGAAATATGAAAGAGATTGTTACTAATGCTGATGACTTTGGTAAATCACATGAGGTTAATTTAGGGATTGTTGAAGGATTTAGGAGAGGATTATTGACTCGAACAACTTTAATGGTGAATATGCCATATGCAGATGAAGCTGTAACTTTAGCTAAAAATAATGGTTTTGAAACCAAAATAGGATTACATTTAAATTTGACAGAGGGGGAAAGCTTGACTACAAATATTCGTGGTATTTCATGGTTGTACAAAGAGAATGGAATGACAGATAATATTATCCCATATTTGCGTTCACATTGGAATATCTCCTCCAAAGACAAATCTTCTATTTTGAAAGAGATGGAAGCTCAAATTCTTAAATATAAGTCATATAATTTACCTTCGAATCATATAGATTCTCATCAACATGTACATAATGAATACTTAATATGTAAAATGCTTTGTAGATTAGCTGCTGATTATCATTTTACAAGTATGCGGATTGCGCGTAATTTGATGCCTTTAGATAGTATAAAGCAGAGGTTAAAGTGGGGATATAAAAAAATAATTAACCACATGATTCAAAGTAAATTTGTTAGTACTGATTTTTTTGGATCCTATGAAGATTATAAATGTTATTATAAAGATAATGGTAGTGTGGAAATAATGCTTCATCCTTTTATGGATAAGGGTGTCTTGTTTGATGTTGTTGATGGACATTTTATATCAATGGATCATTATAGATTGTAGTAATGGTTGAATATATTTATTGGGATTTTAAAAATACCCCTGTAACTATAGAACAATATAGGTCGTTTTTGACTGAATATTATGGTGATAGTGCGAATTCTCGTTATGAAAGAGCAATGTGGTATCATCAAAGAGGTAATTATCAGGTATTGTTAGCATTAGAAAATGGTTGTATTATAGGGCAATCTTGTGTATATAAAGTTTATGCTATTGTTAATGGGAAGAAGGAAGATTTTTGGTGGGGTGTAGATGCTTTTGTACTTCCAGCTGCCAGAGGAAAAGGTGTAGGAAAAAAATTACAGAAAAAACTTCATGAAGATTTCTTTTATTTCTCTTCTTTATGGTATTCTAAAACAAATGGTTTTATAAAACGTAAATGTGGTGCATGGGAACTTGTTAAGGTTCCATTTAATTATTATCCGGTTTGCTCTTTCTTATCTGTAGTTTTGCGTGTATTTATAAAACGAGTATTGCATCACAAAATGTTTGTTCCTATAACATATAAAGATAAATATTTTATATTGAATAATTTTTTCGCTTCTAGGAATAAATGGATGGTGAAAGATGTATGTTTATCTGAACAAATGGATGAACTAATGCCATTGGTAAATGATTCTTTGAAAAAGCATGATTTTTATGTTATTCGGGATAAGGATTATCTTATTTGGAAATACTTGAAAAATCCTACTATTGGTGAATATAAAACATTATTTTTTTATTCCCTGATTAATCCAGATGAATTGCAGGGGGCTGTTATTTTTTCTACCCCATATATAAAAACAACATTTTCTATTCCGTTAAAAGTATTTACGATATTGGATTGTTTTGTCCTTCCTGGAAGTAGGTTGTCAAAATATCGTATCCTATTGGAAACAATTCGTTATTATCATCAATTGGGTATTGCAATGGATGGTGTCTTGACCTTGGGTAATTTTTCATATTTCCCATTTATACGATATCCTTGGAGTGGAACAGCCTTGTTGACTAATTATGTAAAAAAAACTAAGATTGAAAATCCTTATCTGTCATACTCAGATCAGGATATGGAACAAATGATATTATAGGGTTATGACTTTTTTCTTGAGCCTTTTATATTCTCTTTGGTGCACTGATAGGTTGAGTTATGTTTATACACATTCAAACGCTCCGAAAAATTTCATATCTTATTTTGTATTATTTACTCCTTTGTGGGTGGTGTGGTTAATACTTTGTGGGGGACAATATGGTGTCGGGACAGATTATTTTACCTATTATAGAATTTTTGACAATATTGATGTTGAATTCTATTATTCTAAAGGTGAATGGTTATTTGCAAGCATTGTTGAATTCTTTAGAGGATTGGGTATGCCTCCTCAAGGATTGTTTTTTGTATTTTATTTTTTAAATTTCTTTTTTTTGTTCAAAATAGCTTATAGTATTAAGGAACGAACACTTTTCATTTTTATTTTATTATTTATTTGTTTATCTAATGTATTCAATAATCAATTAAATGGTTTGCGACAATACTGTGCGGTATATATCGTGACATACGCAATATTAAGCTTTCATAATAAAAAGTCATATCTTCGATATGCGTTATTAATTCTGATTGCGAGTGGACTTCATTTTTCAGCATATATTATGCTTCCTTATGTGTTGATTTTGAGATTTGTAAAATTGGGTAAATGGATAAGTTTTATTTTATTAATAACTGGATTCGTTTTTTCAATAATAGGCTCTTCGTCTTTTATTTTAAACGTATTTTCTAATTTTATACCCAAATTATATACTGATGGATATATTGGTGGAGAATATGATACAACCGTAGGTTTTGAAAAGAGCATTACAAAACTAATTTTTATACCATTATATATTTTAGCAATTTTTTCCTCAAGAACTAATTGGGAGAAGAATGATTTACGTTTCTTTTCTATTGGAATAATAGCATATTCCATAAGGCTGTTTTTTATGGAGAATATCATATTCAATAGATTAGGTTACTATTTTCTGATAGTTTCGATTCTTCCGATATATGTGTATATAAAATCACTTTATCTTTCAAAAAAGAGAATACTTTCATATATCCTAATGAGTGTATTTTTAGCTTTTTACTTCTTGAAAACAGCTATACTTGCTCGAGGTGAGTATCTGTATCAATCGATTTATTTTAAATAACATGATTGAAATAAGTGTAATTTTACCATCTTATAAGCCTGGAGGGTATATATTAGATTGTTTGGATTCCTTGATGCGCCAAACATTGGATACTTCACTTTTTGAAGTAATAATAGTGCTTAACGGTCCTAAAGAACCTTATTGGTCTATACTTTCTTCATACTGTTCTAAATATAAAAATATAAAGATGTATTATGAAGAAATTGCAGGGGTATCAAATGCCCGTAATACAGGATTGGAAGTATCTATGGGGGAGTATATTGCTTTTATAGATGATGATGATATTGTGTCTCCTTCTTATTTGAGTTCTCTTTGGAAATCTGCTGCAAAGGATACAATAAGTATAAGTAATGTTTATAGTTTTGTTAACTCCATAGATGAGAAAAGGGATAATTTTTTTGTTTGTGGTCAATTAAGGAGCATGAAACAAAACGATAATGGTAAAAGAAAATCTTTCTTTTATTATCGTTCTTTTTTTGCATTTCCCGTAGCAAAATTAATTCATCGTGACATTATTGGTAATCATCGTTTTGATACTCGTTTTGCCAATGGCGAAGACGCATTATTTATTACATCAATTACGGATAATTTGTCTAAGGTTACTTTTTCCCTTGATGATGCTATATATTATGTACGAGAACGTGTTGGTTCAGCCAGTCGAAAGAAAATATCTAAATCGAAAATTCTGTTTGATTCTTATCTTCTAATAAAAGAATATATCTGGATTTATTTGAAACATCCTTTTAAGTATAGTTTCTGGTTGTTTGCTTCAAGAATACCTGGGGTGTTGAAAGGCGCTTATTTTTTGTCAAAGAATATTTGATAAGTCTATATTATAGACTTCTATTTATTTTTATGCTTCCTTCAAATCTTATTTCAACTATTGTTGCTGGGTTGTATAAGAACTTAACCAATTAAGGATGTATGCTTTATTTATGTTTGTATATATTCTTTGATGAGAGTATAAAAATGATGAGTTTGGGATTTTATTTTAATTCTTTATAGTGCTAATTATAAACCTCTGATACTTCGTTTTGATTTTAAAAGTAGATATAAACTGTCTATAATTTGATATCTCATTGGTTATTCTCAGTATGATATAACTGTTTTATATTATGAAAAAGAAAGTGCTATTTATTTCATCACGTCCTATTTATCCGATTATTGGCGGAGATCAAATTAGAACAGCTCAGCAATTAAATTTTCTTTTGCAAAAATATGATGTGGATGTAATTTATCAGAGTCCTGTTAAAGAAGATAAGTTATTTCAATATTATGAACCAGCTGTGAAACATGCTGTTTGCTTTCGAGTCCCTAAATGGTTATGTTATTTACAGACCTTACGTTTCTTATTTAATAAATTGCCCTTGCAGGTAAATTATTATTATAACATGGAAATGCAGAAATATATAGAATTGTGTATACAGAATTATGATATCGTCTTTTGTAATAATATAAGAACTGCGGAATATGTGAAAGATAATAATGACATTGTAAAAATTATTGATTTTGTGGACGCGATTTCAATGAATTATGATAAGGCAAGAAAAAAGGCTCATGGATTAAAAAAAATCATTTATGGGATAGATTATAAAAGGTGTCGGGAGTATGAACAACAGGTTTTGAAAATGTTTCATCGTTGTGCTATTATTTCAGAAGTTGATAGAAATTATATATTAAGAAATGGAAAAAGAAATTTATGTAATAGGGAATAAAGTAGAAATTCCTGATGACATACTAATCTCTAAACATGAAACTGATGGAGTATTGTTATTTGTCGGGAAAATGAATTATGAACCTAATGTGGTTGCTGTTACATGGTTTGCAGAACGTGTATTTCCAAAACTACTTGTAACTTATCCAAATTTGCAGTTTCAAATTGTAGGAGCTCATCCTGAGAAAAGAATTCAAAGGTTATCGGATACTTCCAATATACAGGTTACAGGTTTTGTAGCTTCGATAGAACCATATTTTCAACGTGCTACAATTGTAGTTGCACCGATGTTGACTGGAGCGGGTATTCAGAATAAAATTATACAAGCAATGTCTTACAGTTGTTGTGTAGTTACTACTCCTATTGGTGCGGAGGGATTGACTATTAGTCATAATGAGATAGCAATTTGGGGGGATGAAGAAAAAATGGTGGATGGGATAAGAATGTTATTATCAAATCGAGAACAGCGTGTAGCTATGGGAAAGGCTGCTAGGCAATATGTAATAGCTAATTTATCTCCCAATGTTATAGCCAAACAGTTTTGGAATTTTTTAGAAGGTTAGTGCTTGCTTTGAATTGCAAGGATAGGTTTAGCCAAATCGGTATTTGTTTGTTGATAATTATTGGCTTATATTCTAAGTTTGATGTGATGACTTAAATATAAAATACTATAAAAAACAGATAAATCAAAGATGGAGAATAATTAATTTTGTGAACCGAATGAATAATAGCTTATATATATCTTTTCTACAGGTTTTTGGCATTTTATTAGTTGTGATAGGTCACAGCCGTTACGGTGCTTATATTGATCCATGGTGGTATACTTGGATTTATTCTTTTCATATGCCATTATTTATGTTTATCTCTGGCTATTTATTACGATATGGTGTTGAAAAGAAAAATTATTCGTTATTTACAATGTCGTTGCAGGAAAGACTATCTTTTCTTTGGAAAAAAGTAAAGCGACTGTTGATTCCATATTGCGTTATCAGCACTATTGCTTTTGTTCCAAAAGTATTTTTGAGTCGGTTTGCCATTCGTCCTTTGGAATTTTCTTTTAGTGAGTATGTGCGGATGTTGATTACTCCATCGGATAATGTGATTATTTTCTTTTGGTTCCTTCCAACCTTGTTTCTAATCTTTGTGTTTGTAATAATGCTAACAAGTATTCGAATAGGAAAGGATAAAAAATATTTTTTGATTTTGGCTCTTCTCGGTACTTTATTTATTCATTTGTATAATCCATTAATAGGGGTCAAGATAATGAATCTGGAAGGGGTGATGAGTTATTTGTTTTACTTCATATTGGGTTATAGTTGCTGTCGTTGGTCTATTTTTATGCACTTAGGTAAGCATGTATATATTGGGGTATTATCTTCACTTGTAGCCTCTATACTGTTGGTATTTGCCCTACCCGTATTTTTGGGGAAGGACGTGCTGACAGCACTTGTTGGTATTCTTCTAAGTTTATATTTCAGCAAAATTTATGTTTCACGTGATTGGCATTTCTTCCACCATCTGTTTGGTGCATCGTATGCTATCTATTTATTCTCTTGGTTTCCGCAAACTGCTTCACAGCAGGTTTTACAGGGGCTGACACATGCACCCTGGCAGCTGACAAGTGTACTTGCTATGATAACAGGGGTGTATATTCCTTGGCTGATTTATAAATGGATTGTAAGGCATAAGCAGGAGAGAGTTGGGCGTTTTGTGGCATTACTGACAGGAATATCGTAATAGCGGACAGTAGTGAGTGATTTTCTTTGTGTCAGTTTTATATCCTTAACTATATAATTACTAATTTCTTCGATATCACGTAAGCGTCCAATTTTGACGTCTTGCCCTAAAGTATAAAAAAGTCGATCTTCGCTGCTGTAATCAAAAACTCAGTAAAGATGTATAGCAGCAGCGATTTTGAGCACTTGTTCATCCGTTACAAAGCGGAGGCCATGCCGGAAGGTGAGTCCATCTAGGACTTCTGTTTGAAAAACAAAGTACCTTACAATCTGTTTCACAAATGGTACAAGGATACCCGACATCGCATTGTCCCGGTACAGGTAGAAGGACAATAAGCGGAACAAGAACCGGAAAAGGATCTTTCAGCTTCCGCCCCATCCATGGGAGGTGCCTTGTCATCCCCTCCGGTGAGATTCATGATAGATATCCGTATGACTGGTGGAATGCACATACAGCAACGGAACTTAAGCTACGATGGTTTGAAGAACCTGGTGGAGAAGCTGGAGGGGCTATGCTGAACATTACAGGAATGAACAGGTTTGATTACTTGAGAAACTTCCATGACATGCGCTGCAAGTATGAGCGTGTGCTTTCCGTGATCCACCAGCAATTGAACCGCGAGCCGGAGGAAGATGAAGTTTTCATTGTGATGTCCAGGGACCGGCGGAAAGTCAGGCTGTTTGCTTATGACCGCCGTTCTTTCAGCCTGTATGAGAAGCGTTTCGCTTCGGGTTATAAGTTCATGTAGGTATGCAGGCAGGGTGAAGAGACGGTATATAGCATCCAATGGAAAGATGTGTTTGTGCTGTTACAGAATCCTGTGATCAACTCGCTGAATATTAGGTAAATAAATGTAAAATAATTTGTTTATGCCACTGTTTTTCAATATCTTTACGGTATAAATCAAGGTGGCATGGACGATCGTGAATTTGAAAAGATATTGGCTTCGGCCGAACAGCTGAGGCTCCGTGAAAAAGAGCCGGAGCCTTAGGCTGACCGTTATTCCGATATGAATTCCATGGAAAAATCGATGTTGCTTGACGAGCTTTTTGCTTTGCGCAAGGCTGACAAGGCAGAAAGGGAGCAGCTGCTGGCGAAGCTTGACCGTATGACCGAGCAGCTGCTGGCTCTGAATGAAAATTCCCAGCGATTGCTGAGACAAAATGATGAGCTGAAACGTATGCTGTCTGATCGTGACGCCTTGATAGAAAAGCTCCGGAAGGAGAATGCCGCCCTGAAGGAGCAGAAGAAGCTTTCAGACAAGAACCGTTTCGACGGCAGTTCCACTCCCAACCTTCCTTCGGAGGAGGCGGGAACGGACATTCCGTCATCTGTCGAGAGGAAACAGGAACGGCCTTACCGTAAGGGCATGTCCTATAAGCGATGAAGGCTGACAAGTCTGTACGTCATGATTTCGATTTCTGCCGTTTGCCGAAAGAAGCTGTTATTATCAAGACATTCCACAAGTATTCCTACGAGCAAGTGAGCTATATTCTGGAGCACAAGTATCAGGTTGTCCGTTACAAGCTGCCGGACGGTAGAATCTGCGAAGGCTACCTTTCCAAAGACGGAGGCCCCAATTACATGGATGTGGTTCCGGGAACCCATGCGTCAGCTGATTTTCTGGCTCATCTGGCTTTCAACCATTTTGTGCTGAATGTACCTTATTACCGTGAGATGTACCGTCTGAATGACCATGGCATGTTCCTGAGCCGCATGACCCTGACCAACTGGCTTGAGAAAGGTGCAGAGTTTACCAAGAGGCTGGTTGAAACGCTCAAGAATATGGCCATGGAGAAAGATGCCATCGTGAACTGCGACGAGACCTGGTGCAAGGTGAAGGTACAGGACCGTTATCGCAAAAGATATATCTGGTGTCTGGTCAACCATGAAGCGAAGATTGTCATCTACTGTTATGAGGAAGGTTCCCGCAGCCGTGATGCCCTGAAGAACATTTTGGGCGACCGGCAGATCAAGGCGCTGCAGTCGGACGGCTACAATGTGTACATGTATCTGGAAGACAGACTGTACGACACGGAACATCTGTGTTGCCTGGCCCATGCGCGTGCCAAATTCGTGTATGCATACGAGCAGGGCGGTGACCTGAATGCGAAACAGATGCTGGAATACATCGGCTGGTTGTATGGTCAGGAAGACAGTTATCGCCAGTCCGGTCTGACAGCTGAAGAGGTAACCCGACAGCGGAATTCCCTGCGGACAAAGGAAGTCATCGGCCGCATGCGCAGTTTCCTGAATGTGCTGACTTCGGAGGGGCATCCTCCCCGTGGAGACCTGATGGAAAAGGCGGTCAATTACCTGAAGCACTTCTGGAATCAGCTGTTTGCCTACTTGAAAGACGGCCGCTACAGTATCGACAATACCATTGCGGAGCGTTTCATCCGCCCCTTGGCGGGTGAGCGGAAGAACTCGTTGTTCTTTGGCAGCAACCGCATGGCGAATGTGTCGGCCGCCTATCATACGTTGATATCTACTTACCGGACCAACGGTATCTCCGCTCTGGCTTATTTGAAGAAATTTTTTCGTGAGGTGGTCAAAGGTCGCAGGGATTATGAGAATCTGCTGCCGATGACCATCGGAATCAATACTAACAAATTATAAAAATCAAGTCCGGTTTTTGAAAACTTTAAGAGGAAAGCTTCCCAAAGGGGCTTTCCCTACAGGGTACGTCAAAATTGGACGCTTACAGGAAATATGGGAAAGGCATTGGTATCAATTATTACCCCAATGTATAAGGGGGCTAATTTTGTGGGTGAAACATTGAATCTGTACTGCATCAGACATATACAGATTGGGAAATGATTATAGTGGATGACTGCTTGCCAGATGGAGGAGCTGGAATAAAAGTAGTAAAACAATATTCTGAGAAAGATCCTCGTATGAAGTTAATTGAGAGTAAAGTAAATACAGGGTCCTCGGGGGCTCGTAATATTGCTTTACGTCAAGCAAAAGGGAAATATATTGCTTTTCTCGATTCGGATGATCTTTGGCATCCTAACTTTCTTGAAACTCAATTAGAATTTCTCAAAAAACAAGATACTGTTTTGGTCTTTTCATCTTATCGGAGAATTGATGAAATAACGAAACAAGAGATTTTATCGCCTTTTATTGTACCGGAGAAGGTAGACTATAAATCTCTATTGAAAACTTGTCCTATATTTCCGTCTACAGCAATTTATGACGCAGAAAAATGTGGGAAATATTATTTTAATGAAAAGATGGGAAGCTTGCGTGATGATTATGTGTATTGGCTTGCAATGCTTAAAGATATCAAATACGCTTATGGTAATAAAGAAATACTGGTTGATTATAGATTACGTAAATCTTCCGTTACTGCAAACAAAAAGAAGGTGATTTATCCTCAGTGGCGGGTTTTGCGTGAAGTGGAAAAATTACCATTACTTGTTTGCGTGTATAATATTTGTTGCTGGGCAGTGATTTCCTACTTTAAATACAGAAAGCAGTTTGTGAGTATGAAGAATCAGGAGGAGTAAGCTACGGATTATGTGTGTAAATGGACTACAAGGAACTTGATACCCAGAAGATAAAGAACTACATTCTTTCACATCCCGAAGGTGTGCTGGCAGATGATGTCATCGCCCACAGTGGTGCGGACAAACTGCGCGTATATCCCGCACTATTTGAACTGGAGCAGGAAGGATGGCTGGAAGTGACCGAACGGGAAGAACTGGGGGCAGCGAAGAAGGTGAAAGTAATGGTTAATGATTTGTCGTCCACTTGTCAACTTAAAAACTCAGAAACTTAAAAATGACAGAGTAACAGCGGTTATTTTGTTTTAGGCGGCAGCCGGAGGTGTCTTTGCATCTTCGGCTGCTTTTGCTTTATATAATTATAAGGTAATTTCTCCTGCCATCGGTATTTTCATGCGGCGGCGTACTTCTTCGGTAGAATAATTATGTCCCAGCAGGAACATGAGTTTGGTGACTGCCGACTCGGTAGTGATGTCGTAACCGCTGATGACACCGGCTTGCATCAGGCGGTAGCCGGTTTCGTAGCGTTCCATCTCAACGGTGCCGGCATTGCACTGGGTGACGTTGACGATGACAATGCCTTGTTGGCAGGCATCGTGCAGACGTCGCAGGAACCAGTCTTTACGAGGGGCATTGCCCGACCCATAGGTTTCGAGTACCACGGCCTTCAGCCCTGGGATGGACAACACGGCGTCGATGACGTTTTCACGGATACCCGGGAAGAGTTTCAGGATAGTGATGTTGGTATCGAGCAGGTAATGCGGGTTGAGCCGGTTGTACTGGGGGGTGGTGTGTATCTGTACGTTATTGTACTTGATGTGGATACCTGCCGATGCAAGTACCGGATAGTTGAACGAACGGAAGGCATTGAAGTCTTCGGCGTTGATTTTGGTAGTACGGTTGCCGCGCATCAGATGGTTCTCGAAGAAGATACATACTTCCGGGACAATGGGACGGCCACTGGGATGATGGGCGGTGGCTATCTCAATGCTGGTCATGAGGTTTTCCTTGCCATCGGTGCGCAATACGCCAATGGGCAGTTGTGAGCCGGTGAGGATGACAGGTTTGTCGAGCCCTTCGAGCATGAAACTGAGTGCCGAAGCTGTATAGGCCATGGTGTCGGTGCCATGAAGGATAACGAAACCGGTGTAGCGGTTGTAATTGTCGCTGATGATGCGTACCAGCCGGCACCAGGCTTCGGGATCCATGTCCGAGGAGTCCATGGGCGGATCGAACTGGTAGGTGTCGATGGGGAAGGAAAATTTGTTCAGTTCGGGTACATGCTTCTGTAACTGTTCAAAGTTAAAGTTTTCGAGTGCACCGGTTTCGGCATTTTCTATCATACCGATTGTGCCGCCGGTGTATATTAGCAGAACGGAAGTATTTTCGGGAGCCATACGCACTTTTCTTTCTCTTTTTGCATGCAAAGATAGTGATATATCTTGAGAATTATAACAAAATGACAGAAAAGAACACCTGAAGTCTAAGTGTAAGGCCGCTACAAAGTGTGAGAATGTAAGTTGTAAATGCGTACATTTTTCTTGCCGATAGAATGTATCGATGTATTTTTATTAGAAAAAAGTCGGGAAAAGTGATAGATTGAATGTTTTTATTGTTATTTTTGCAACACTTTTCAGACGAGAATAGGTAACGTAAATTATGAGCAGATACTATCTACATACAGGCATGTCGATGTGTACCATGACCCTTAGGGGTTAGGGGTAGTATTTTGTGTTTCTACGTGTTACACTATTTTTCAGCAGTTTTTTCCAATTTTATTCATCATAGTCGTTGACAGGACAGGCAAAAGAGCCTTTCTTGGCAAAAGGTAGTTGCTTCTGGCTGCAAGGCTGTGGTGATTTCTACAAATCCAAGAATCTATAAAAACATACAGCATAATGAAAGTAATGAAATTCGGCGGAACGTCAGTAGGTTCCGTGAGCAGCATCTTGAGCGTGAAGAAAATAGTAGAGGCCGTCAATGAGCCTGTAATTATAGTGGTATCTGCTTTGGGAGGTATCACAGACAAGCTGATCAACACCTCACGAATGGCTGCATCGGGCGATGCTGCATACGAAAACGATTTCCGGGAGATTGTTTACCGGCATGTGGAGATGATTAAGGAAGTGATTCCGGCCGGAGAGGCACAGGTGGCTTTGCAACGTCAGGTGGGAGAATTGCTTAATGAGCTGAAAGACATTTTCCAGGGAATTTACCTGATAAAGGACTTGTCGCAGAAGACGTCGGATACAATTGTGAGTTACGGTGAGCGTTTGTCGTCGTTGATTGCCGCACAGCTGACTGGAGCCGAATGGCTGGATTCCCGTCAGTTTATCAAGACGGAGAAGAAGCATTCCAAGCATGTGCTGGATACGGATCTTACCAATGAACTGGTTCGTAAGGCGTTTGCGAACTGTTCGTCGCGGGTACTGGTGCCCGGTTTCATTGCGACGGACAAGGTGACGGGCGATGTGACCAACCTAGGGCGTGGAGGTTCGGATTATACGGCTGCCATCATTGCCGCTGCGCTGGATGCCGACAGTTTGGAAATATGGACAGATGTGGATGGTTTTATGACGGCCGACCCGAGGGTAATTTCGACGGCATATACGATTAACGAACTGAGCTATGTAGAGGCTATGGAGCTTTGTAACTTCGGTGCCAAAGTGGTGTATCCCCCTACTATATATCCGGTATGTCACAAGAATATTCCTATTCTGATTAAGAATACGTTTAATCCCGAGGGGGTGGGGACTGTTATCAAGCAGGAGGTGTCGAGTCCTCAGAGCAAACCGATCAAGGGTATTTCGTCCATTAACGACACGAGCCTGATTACCGTGCAGGGTCTTGGCATGGTGGGTGTGATTGGTGTGAACTATCGTATCTTCAAGGCGTTGGCAAAGAATGGTATCAGTGTGTTCCTGGTGTCGCAGGCTTCATCGGAAAACTCGACGTCTATCGGTGTGCGTAATGCCGATGCTGCACTGGCTTGTGAGGTGTTGGACGAGGAGTTTGCCAAGGAAATCGAGATGGGTGAGATTTTTCCCATGCGTGCCGAAAGCGGGCTGGCTACGGTGGCCATTGTGGGCGAGAACATGAAGCATACGCCGGGCATTGCCGGAAAGCTGTTCGGTACATTGGGACGGAACGGTATTAACGTGATAGCCTGTGCGCAGGGTGCCTCGGAGACGAATATCTCGTTTGTGGTGGACGGCAAGTATTTGCGCAAATCGTTGAACGTGATTCACGATTCGTTCTTCCTTTCGGAATATCAGGTGCTGAACCTGTTTATTTGCGGCATTGGCACCGTGGGTGGAAGCCTGATAGAGCAGATACATAGCCAGCGACAGAAACTGATGCAGGAAAATGGCCTACAACTGAACGTGGTGGGTATTGCCGATGCGTCGCGGGCGATGTTTGGGCGTGAGGGCTTTGATTTGGCAAATTTCCGTGAGGAACTGAAGGAGAAAGGCAAGCCGAGTTCCATCGAGACATTGCGCAACGAGATTATCGGCATGAACATTTTCAATTCGGTGTTTGTGGATTGTACGGCCAGTGCCGAGGTGGCTTCGCTTTATAAGGATTTGCTGATGCACAATGTATCGGTGGTGGCTGCCAATAAGATTGCGGCCTCTTCGGAATATGAGAACTACCGCGAACTGAAGCAGATTGCACGGCGGCGCGGAGTGAAGTATCTGTTTGAAACGAATGTGGGTGCCGGTTTGCCCATTATCAATACCATCAACGACCTGATTCACAGTGGTGATAAGATATTGAAAATTGAGGCTGTACTGAGCGGTACGCTGAACTACATATTCAACAAAATCAGTGCGGATGTGCCTTTCAGCAAGACTATCCACATGGCCCAGGAGGAACGCTATTCGGAACCAGATCCGCGCATAGACCTGAGCGGCAAGGATGTGATACGCAAGCTGGTGATTCTGGCACGTGAGGCCGGTTACCGCATTGAGCAGAGTGATGTGGAAAAACACTTGTTTGTACCCGATGAGTATTTTGAAGGTACGCTTGAGGATTTCTGGAAAAAGGTTCCGCAGCTGGATGCAGATTTTGAAGCACGTCGCAAAGTGCTGGAAGCCGAACATAAGCACTGGCGTTTTGTGGCCCGGCTGGAAAACGGAAAGGCTTCGGTGGGCTTGCAGGAAGTGGAGGCTTCCCATCCGTTCTATGCATTGGAGGGAAGTAACAATATTATTCTGCTTACTACGGAGCGCTACCGTGAGTATCCGATGATGATTCAGGGATATGGTGCTGGTGCGGATGTGACGGCTGCCGGTGTGTTTGCCGACATTATGAGCATCGCCAATGTGTAAATAGACGGGTGTCTGAATAAAGTTTTCGTGTATGATGAAGCATATCATTATTTTGGGTGACGGTATGGCCGACTGGCCATCCGCTTCACGGGGTGGTAAGACGCTGTTGCAGGCTGCCCGTACGCCCTACATGGACAAGCTGGCCCGTATGGGGCGGAACGGAAGGCTGATAACGGTGGCCGAAGGATTTCATCCGGGCAGCGAGGTGGCCAACATGTCGGTGCTGGGCTATGACTTGCCGACAGTGTATGAAGGACGCGGGCCGCTGGAGGCTGCCAGCATAGGTATTGATCTGCAGCCGGGGCAGATGGCCATGCGCTGCAACCTGGTGTGCATTGAAGGGGATTTGCTCAAGAATCATTCGGCCGGACATATTACAACCGAGGAAGCGGATGTGTTGATAAAATTCCTGCAGGAAAAATTGGGCAATGAGCGGATACATTTCTATACAGGTGTACAATACCGGCATCTGCTGGTGATAGACGGAGGCAATAAGCAATTGGATTGTACTCCGCCGCACGATGTGCCCTTGAAGCCTTTCCGACCGTTGCTGGTGAAGCCGCAGGAAGTAGCCGGTGGATGCAGGGAACAGGCGGCAGGAAAAGAGGGGCAGCTTACTGCCCGGGAAACGGCCGATCTGCTGAACGACCTGATTTTACGCTCACAGGAGTTGCTGAAGGATCATCCTGTCAATCTGAAGCGTATGGCTGAGGGGAAAGATCCGGCTAACAGTATCTGGCCCTGGAGTCCCGGTTACCGGCCGAAGATGCAGCGCCTGTCGGAGACATTTCCGCAGGTTAGGCGGGGTGCGGTGATTTCGGCAGTGGACCTGATAAACGGTATCGGATTTTATGCCGGGCTGCGTCGTATTCATGTAGAGGGAGCCACCGGACTGTATGACACGAATTATGAAAATAAGGTAGCTGCCGCACTGGAGGCATTGCGTACGGATGATTTTGTTTACCTGCATGTGGAAGCCAGTGATGAAGCCGGGCACGAGGGGAATGAAGATCTCAAGACACTGACAATTGAAAACCTGGATAGCCGGGCAGTAGGACCTATTTATGAAGCGGTGAAGGACTGGGAAGAGCCGGTGGCTATTGCCGTGCTGCCCGACCATCCTACACCTTGTGAACTGCGTACCCATACTGCCGAGCCGGTGCCTTTCCTGATGTGGTATCCGGGGATAGAACCCGACAGTGTGCAGACTTTTGATGAGGTAGCTGTCTGCGAAGGGTGTTACGGACTGATGAAAGAGGATGAGTTTATCAGGGAGTTTATGAAGGGATAATACGAATACTAAAAAACAGACTGTTATGAAATATTATAGTACCAACCGGAAAGCAGCCGATGCCACGTTGGAGGAAGCGGTGGTAAAGGGGCTGGCTTCGGACCGTGGTTTGTTTATGCCGCGTGAGATAAAACCGTTGCCGCGTGAATTTTATGATCACATGGAGCAGCTCAGTTTTCAGGAAATAGCCTACAAGGTGGCCGATGCCTTTTTCGGTGAGGATATTCCTGCCGATACACTGAAGCAGATTGTATATGATACGCTGAGTTTTGACGTACCGCTGGTACGGGTGACTGACCGTATCTTTTCGCTTGAACTGTTTCACGGGCCGACTTTGGCATTCAAGGATGTGGGCGCCCGTTTTATGGCCCGCTTGCTGGGTTACTTTATCCGGAAGGAAGGCAAGAAGCAGGTTAATGTGCTGGTAGCTACTTCGGGCGATACGGGAAGTGCCGTGGCAAACGGTTTCCTGGGTGTGGAAGGTATCCATGTGTATGTGCTTTATCCCAAAGGCAAGGTGAGCGAGATTCAGGAAAAGCAATTCACCACGCTGGGACAGAACATAACGGCGCTTGAAGTGGACGGTACGTTTGACGATTGCCAGGCTTTGGTGAAATCGGCTTTTATGGACAAGGAACTGAACGAGCATCTGTTGCTGACGAGTGCCAATTCTATCAACGTGGCCCGCTTTCTGCCGCAGGCGTTTTATTACTTCTATGCCTATGCTCAATGGAAACGTATGGCGGGAGACAGTTCGCTGGTGTTCTGTGTGCCTAGCGGGAATTTCGGCAATATCACGGCCGGACTTTTTGGCAAGAGAATGGGGCTTCCGGCTGCGCGTTTCATTGCTGCCAACAACCGTAACGACATTTTCTTCCAATATTTGCAGACGGGTGTCTATTCGCCACGGCCCAGTGTGGCTACCATAGCCAATGCAATGGATGTAGGCGATCCCAGCAATTTTGCCCGTGTGGTAGATTTGTATGGAGGTAAGGGACTGGACGGCGCGTCTGATGCACATGCCGCCATTGCGGCCGATATCAGCGGGGCTACGTATACGGACGAACAGATTGCCGGGACGGTGCAGCGTATATGGAAGGAATACCACTATCTGCTTGATCCGCACGGTGCCTGCGGTTTCCGCGCTTTGGAAGAGGGTTTACGTGACGGTGAAACGGGTATTTTCCTGGAAACGGCGCATCCGGCCAAATTCAAGGATACGGTGGAGAAGATTATCGGAGAACCGGTGGAAATTCCTGCTAAGTTGCAGGCATTTATGCAAGGCGAGAAACAGAGTGTGCCGATGACAAAGGCTTTTGAAGATTTCAAACACTACCTGCTTACAAAATAATCGGTGTGGCGTGAACGAAAAGCGGAGTTATTTGTTAGTTTTGCATAGTTCAAATTTTAAACACATTTAGATTATGTTTTCATCGTTGTTACTGGCAGTTTTTGCTACCCAGCCTTCGGAAGAGGGAATAACCAAATTACAGACTTTCCTGACACATTTGAAGGATTGGAGTATTGATGCGGGAGGACGTGTACTGGCTGCACTGATTGTATTTATTATCGGACGTTTTCTGGTTTCTTTCCTGAATAAGATGGTAGCCCGCCTGCTGGCACGCCGTAAGGTGGAAGCCAGCGTACAGACGTTTGTGAAAAGTCTGGTCAATATCTTGCTGACAATCTTGCTGATTGTGGCCGTAGTTAGTAAGTTGGGAGTTGAAACTACTTCGTTTGCGGCATTGCTGGCATCGGCCGGTGTGGCTATCGGTATGGCTTTGTCGGGTAATTTGTCCAACTTTGCCGGTGGACTGATTGTACTCCTGTTACGTCCTTACAAAGTAGGTGACTGGATTGAGGCTCAGGGAGTATCGGGAACCGTGCGTGAGATACAGATATTCCATACGATTCTGACGACGGCCGACAATAAAGTGATTTATATTCCGAACGGGGCACTGAGCAGCGGTACGGTTGTCAATTACAGCCGTGAGAATACCCGTCGCATAGAGTGGGTTATCGGGGTGGAGTATGGTGAGGATTTTGCGAAGGTGGAGAGTACAGTGCGCCGCATTCTTGCTGAGGACGGCCGCATCTTGCCTGAACCTGCGCCTTTTGTGGCCTTGCATGCGCTGGATGCCAGCAGTGTGAATGTGGTAATTCGTGTTTGGGTGAAAAGCGAGGATTATTGGTCTGTGTATTTTGACCTTAACAAGAATATCTATGCGGTGTTCAACGAAGAGGGCATAGACTTCCCGTTCCCGCAACTGACCGTACATCAGGCAAAAGACTGACGGCATTTGCCCGTATTGGATGCTGTATGACAGCTATTTCCCTTCTGTCCGTTCGAGAATGTGGAACGGATGGAAGGGATTTTTTATGGTCTGAATTTGTTTATAGTTTGTCGAGGACACGCCGTGCGGCCTCCACACCGCTTTGGATGATGCGCCGGGCATGATGAAATTCCATCATGTCATAATCTTGGGCTGGCATTTCAATTAGCAGGTCGGGGGTAGAGCGTTCGATATCGAAACGGGTTATCTGTTGCATCATCAGGCGTGATGATTCGGAAAGCAGCTCGTAAGGGTTCATACGCCGGTGTTTGCCTCCGGTTGCGGGGGCATTGACGTCGACGGCTACCAACAGATCGCCGGGAGTGCGGATGGCATGGCGCAAGGGAAGCGGGTTGAGCAGGCCGCCGTCTACAAGGATACGTCCTTCGGAACGTACAGGACGGAATACCATGGGGATGGATATGGAAGCCCGGATGGCGTGAAAGAGGCTGCCTGAAGTAAATTTCACTTCACACTCGTTGGCTATGTCGGTGGCAAGTGCCGCATAGGGCAGGGGCAGGTTTTCGATGGGAATATCGGGCACAATGCGTTTCAGTTCGCGGATAAACCGGTCGCCTTTTACCAATCCGTCGCGGCTCAGGGTGAGGTCGGCCAGTTGCCACATTTTACGTTTGTCCCAGCTGCATAACCATTCCTTGCATGCTTCCAGCCGATCGGTGGCATACATGGCGCCTACCATGGCACCCATTGAACTCCCGGTGATGGAGGTTATTTCGTAACCGTATTCAAGCAGGGTTTCTATCACGCCGACGTGGGCAATGCCCCGGGCGCCGCCCATGGAGAGTACAAGTGCTATCTTCTGTTTGTTCATGGCTAGGTGTTTTTAGGACAGGTACGATAAATTATGGAGATTTTAGAACCGTTCGTCGTCGCGGCGTTCCTGTAAGTCTTCACCTTCGTCTGTTGCCGTATCCAGGCGTGTGCCGCAATATTTGCAATAGATGGCTTCCGCGTCGTGTCCATATCGGTGGCAATGAGGACAGCGCCGTTTTTCCTGTTTCTTGTGCTGGCTCACCATTGTGGCCGAAACAATGCCTGTTGGTACGGCAATGATGGTGTAGCCGGTGAGCATGATGACGGCCGAAAGGAATCTGCCGGTTGCGGTAATCGGAGTGATGTCTCCATAACCTACGGTAGTCATGGTGACAATGGCCCAATAAATGCTGTTGGGGATGTTATTGAATTGGGAGCCGGGAGCGTTACCCTCAATCATGTACATCACCGTGCCCATGGATGTGACTAGGATGAGCACGAAAAAAAAGAAAATGAAGATCTTGGGGGCGCTTATCCAGAGGGAACGCAGGAGCAGGTTGCCTTCGTTGATGAACATGAAGAGCTTGAAGATGCGGAAGATACGGATGAGGCGGAAGGCACGGATGACAAGCAGGTAGTGCGACCCTTGCAGGAAAAAACTGAGGTAGACGGGCAGGGTGGCAAGCAGGTCGATGATTCCGAAAAAACTGAAAATATATTTACGGGGCTGCTTAAGGCAATAGATTCGTGCCAAATACTCCAGCGTAAAGAACAGGGTGAGCAGATATTCGAGCACCCGCAATACCAGATAGGCGGAGTGGGGGAAAATGTGCATACTTTCCAGTATGACCAACAATACGCTGAGAATGATGCTCCCGATAAGGACAATGTCGAAGAGTTTGCCCTTGCGTGTATCTGATTCGAAAACGATGGAATAGATTTTCCGTTTAAGCTCGTCGTTGTGCAGGAAGTGGTTCCAGTTCCGGCGGAGGGTCGAGATGAAGTTCATAAACCTTGGAAACTTGTAAATTTGTGCGGACAAAGTTAGTAAATACATGATGTCGGCGCACGATTTCCATGCTATTAAATGCAAAAAAAGACCGCCAAGTGTGGAAGCCACTCAACAGTCTCATTCTTTCTTGGTAGCGGGACCCGGGATTGAACCGGGGACCTCATGATTATGAATCATGCGCTCTAACCAGCTGAGCTATCCCGCCATCGTTTCTCGATTGCGAGTGCAAAGATACGACTTTTATTTAAACCTCCAAAATATTTCTCTCTTTTTTCTTCTTTTTTTGTGCTTTGTGGCACAAAACGATTGGGCTGGAGATGATTATTGAGAAAAGTTGGTTCTTTATGAATGAGTGTATGTGGTTTACAATCAGATTACTATGTTGTTTGTGTGATAGCAGGGATTATAAAAATGCAAAATAGTTTTCCGTAATTAGAAATAAAGTTATATCTTGGCGACGCAATTGAACAATGAAATCATGGAAAAGCAGAAAATACATTTGCAGTATCCGTTGAATGCGACTTCCAAGACAATTCTTTGGAATGCAATCAGTACTCCAAGTGGCCTGGAAGGCTGGTTTGCCGATGGTGTTCAGTCGGATAACAAGACTGTGACTTTTTTTTGGGGAAAAACAGAATCGAGAAGTGCTGAAATAATAGCAGTACGTGCTTATTCTTTCATTCGTTTTCGGTGGACAGATTTGAAAAATTCACGGGATTATTTTGAATTCAGAATGTCCAACAGTGAACTGACTAATGATTTCACACTTGAAATCATAGATTTTGCGGCTGAAAACGAAGTGGATGATATGCGTGAATTGTGGGATTCGCAAGTGGAAACCTTGCGTCGGGTATGTGGCTTTTAGTTAACTTTCAATTAAAAATTTCACATACTCCCATTTTTATACTACTTTTGTGCCTTCATCGTATGAGATAAGTAACATGCTGCGCATAAAAAAGTTAGATATATTTATTCTGAAGAGTTTTTGCCTGCTTTTTGCCGGTACCTTTTTCATTTGTCTTTTCATCTTCATGATGCAGTTCCTATGGAAATATGTGGATGAAATGGTGGGAAAGGGATTGGAAATGACGGTACTGGGACAGTTTTTCTTTTATTCGGCTTTGACACTGGTTCCTGCGTCCTTGCCGCTTGCTGTCCTGTTGGCGGCTCTTATCACTTTCGGTAACTTTGGTGAACGCTTTGAATTGCTTGCCATGAAGGCGGCAGGTATTTCTTTGGCCAGGATCATGAGGCCGCTGATTGTTTTCATAACGTTCATTTGTTGTGTTTCCTTTTACTTTCAGAATGTCATAGGTCCTAAGGCTCAGACAAAATTGTGGACCTTGTTAATTTCCATGAAGCAGAAATCGCCCGAATTGGATATTCCTGAGGGTGTTTTTTATGATGAAATCGATGGTTATAATTTGTATGTAAAGAAGAAGGATCGCGATACGGGTATGCTTTATGATGTGCTGATCTATAATTTTGAGAAGGGATTCGAGAATGCACAAATTATTAAATCCGATTCAGGACGTCTGGAAATGACAGCTGATAAGCAGCATTTGTATCTGCATCTATATAATGGCGAACAATTCGAGAACCTGAAATCTCAGAACATGAGTCAAAAGAATGTTCCTTATCGTCGGGAGACATTTAGGGAAAAGCATGCTATTATTGAATTCGACTCAGACTTTAATATGGCCGATGAGGGAATTATGAGCGGACAGTCGAACAGTAAAGACATGCGTATGCTTCAGGCGGGTATTGACTCGATGACCGTGCGCAATGATAGTATCGGAAGGGCGTATTATAAGGAGGTTATGGCGAATACGTACAGTGTTTCTACATCATCGCTGTCGAAAGCGGATACGCTGAAGATTCAAGAAGCTAATTTGGCCTATTACGATGTGGATAGCTTGTATGCCTCGAAGACGTTGGCAGAGAAGCAGACGATTGTAAATGCGGCAATCAACCGCGCACAGAGTGTAGGGAGTGACTGGAGTT
>ENA-OOXJ01000549-OOXJ01000549.1-human-gut-metagenome-genome-assembly--contig:-NODE-549-length-30735-cov-21.327086_pt1 | contig 30735 bp, 29 predicted proteins | sample MGYA00241587_ERZ501343 | MGnify/ENA primary metagenome ERZ501343 (study PRJEB25962, sample SAMEA2042918) | human gut metagenome | biome: human gut; feature: human-associated habitat; material: faeces... | reverse complement strand
AGAGTTTTATGTTTGTTTTTTTGATACTTTAAATTTAATACTTTTGCCGCTATTTTCCAAATAATTAATGACTTAGATTTAACTTTATTTCGAACTCACGTATTGTTTAATAAAGATGATACTTCTGCGCTCGGCTTGTTGTAAAACTGAGCGCATTGTGAAGTAAACTCATATCTTTGCAGTAATGAATTGTAATAATTCTTGTAGTCATCTTGTATTTGGCCTATTATTGCAATCCTTACAGTATTTCTCTTTTGAAAAATAGATTGAACGACCTTAAAAAAATCTTCCAATCCTTTATTTGGTGCTAAATGGCCAAAAAATGCAATGTCTATTTCCCGTTCGTCCCATTGCTTCAAATCGGATTTTTCAACAGCCTCAATATTCGAGATTATCTTTACGACACTGGATTTCTTTTTTGAGAATTTAAAACATCTTTCAGCGAAACTCTTTTCATAATTTGTTGTAAAGATTATTCTATTTGCGAAACGAAAAAGAGATGTTACTAATTTTGCTTTTAATGTCCGCTGTGAAAATTCGTGAAGAACGACTATAAATTTTTTATTAGTAAAAATAGAATAATACCAGCATAACAATAACGGCAACAGGCTCCATCCATAACCTTGAGTAGGATACTGCATCACTATTGCTTCTGCATGATACCTATTTATTTCCTGTATTTTCTTTATTATGCTTGATAAACGCCAGTCTTTCGAATAATAAAGCTGCCACTTAGACTTGTCAGCTGCATTCATGAAGCATGAGGTATAATCTCCTACCCCGCAGATATCTGGAGGATATGAGCCAGTGATCATTAAATATTTTTCAATCATACTTATCTCGAAATGTCTGTCCAAAAAGGTAAATAAGGAATGTATAATTCTGGATATACATTCAAGGCATTCATCATCTGAAGTATTCCGTATGCAAATACTAACGTACAAAAAGCCATTTTAGCTTTACCTGATGTATAGGAGTACATCCTTCCGATTAGAAGGACTTCCACAAAAGCGAAAAAAGCTGTGAGCATCTGAAAAAAAGAACCAATGAACAACAAATAACCTGCAAAACCGACAATGTACAGATTATAGAAGAACTGGGTCAGACTATCTATTTTTTTTCGACTGGCGATATATAGATAGAATGCCAATAATATGCTTCTCTTCCCTACTGCCAATATAGTTGACATTATCAAGCTTCCCGTTGCATATACCAAATGATCCTCATTATTCTCCGAATAAAATATCATTTTTTCGACAAGAGGATTGCCTGTTATTGCGCCTAAAGCATGGCCGGCAATGTCTATCATTTTAGCAGGCAATTGTACCAATCCGATACACAAAGAAGCCAATAATATAGCAATTGTCTTTTTTATCCCCCATATCTTCTTTGGCACGAACCATGACAAGATGCTGACTATGGATGCACGATGAAATAAAAATGCAGATCCTATGCTGATAAGTCCTTTCTTTTTGTTATACAAATACGCATAGTAAAATCCCCATAGAACAAATACCATTGCCATCATACGCCTGTTGCTGCCCATAAATTGCGCAATCATAAAATTGGTGTAAAAGAAAAACAGCGACAGATTAGGATATGGAGATACTTTAATTATCAATTTTGAAAGAAAATAGATTGTAACTATGCTATTGACACATAAAAATATTGTATAATTGTCCGTAAAGATCCTGACCAAGGCATTGAATAAAACATATCCTATGTCGAAATGATATACATTCAGTAAAAAACTCCAATCTAACTCAATTGTATCAAAAAGTGTTTTATACGAATCCCAATCTGTCCCCGTCTCCCATCTGAATCCAATAAAGAGACTTAACATAATGCTGGAGAAAGTAAACAGTATCTTACCCATCCTGCTTACTTTTTTTGAGGACTCCAGCACCACTGACACCCATAGCATAATGAATATCAGCACGTATATCAAACCATCAGCCAACACTTCTCGCTACGCTTAAATTGTCACTTTTTACAGTAACATACCGTTCACACTCGCTTCTGCAATGCCATATATACTCTTCTTCGCCTCACATTCCGCACTATCCTTTGCGGCAACATAGATTTAACAAAACTTTTTATTTTTACTCTTATTTTATCTACTAAATGTATTATTTTCCAAGAAAAAGTTTCTATCCGTCCATTAATTCTCGCGTACTCCTCTTCACATATTATGTGCTGTCTTGACGATATTCCGAATACAGAATCGTACACCGCAACACAAATAGGGATGTAGACAAACTTTCTATTGTGAACATATTGGTGATAAAAGAAATTATAATCTCCCGCAATTCTATACTTTACATCAAAATGAGCTTGTCTCATAAGAGATGTTTTTACAAAAGATGCTTGATGGCAAAATACCATGTGCTTTCTTAATTCATTTAAAGGCAGCGGAGGACATTCGACACTTCCCCATTCATACACAAACCTTGCCTGTCCGTACGCAATATCTGCATCAGACAAGTTACTTAAACTACCAGCAACTGACTCTAATGTATTTGAATCAGTAAACATATCTCCCGCATTCATAAAATTAATCCAATCACCAGTAGCCGCATCAATACCTTTGTTCATCGCATCATATATCCCCTTATCCGGTTCACTTACCCAATATGATATCTTGTCTGAATACTTTTTGATAACATCAACTGTTCCGTCTGTACTTCCACCATCTATCACGATATATTCTACATCCTCATATGTCTGGTTAATAACCGACAATAAAGTTTCTTCTATCGCCTTAGAAGCATTATAGCACACTGTCACTACAGATATTCTCATTCTAACTTTGCTTTGATTTATAATATGTTTTCAACTTATCAATATCACACATCAGATGCCAATACTCTCTAAACCATTCATAAGAATTATTCCACCACTGTATTTTGAGAAGAAAACGTATAGTATCATCATCATAACGATATCCTTTTATAGCAGCCGGAACACCACCTACAATTGCGTATGGGGGCACATCTTTTGTAACAACTCCTCCTGCTAAAACAACAGCGCCGTCCCCTATTGTCACTCCCGCAACAATAGAAACACCATAACCTATCCAGCAATCGTTCCCTATTACAACAGGATAATCTTTCTCTGCATACCTATATTCATTAATCATCTGTGATTTTGCGAAAGTTGCACCTGTCTGTTTTTCGAGTGAAAAAAACATAGGAGAAGTTGTAGCAAAAGGATAGGCGTAAGGATGTGTTCCTATTATTACTTTACAATATGGTGCGATAGATGTAAATCGTCCGATTTTTCCTTGTATCGAAGAATTAGATGCGATATACGATCCTATTCCCATATAGCCATTGAACAGTACATTGGGATATAGTTTATTATAACCTTCAAAGACCGCTTTCATCGCAGGTACTGAGCTTAATGTAAATGAAACAGAAGTCCCTTTTCTAAATTTCAAATACACATACTTAACAACTAATTTTAGCAAACTCCACATTTTTCCTATATCACATCGTTCATATTTATTCTGCTATATGAGTCTATCATGGAGCCTTGTGTACAATTATATATCGACACTCCCATTTTTTTTGCGTACTCAGACAGCAGGTCGTGACTTAAAAACATCTTTGTGATAGCTGAAAGATATTCGCTGACTTTCATAGGTTGCCCTTTATCATTAAAAATTACATTTTTAACAGGCTTCGTCTTATCGTAAAAATGCTTATTTACCACACATAACTGATTATCTGAATTAACACAGATCCCGTCAAAAAAAGAATGTTCTACACCATGCAAATAAATGGTCCTATATCCGACATTAATAGCAACATATATTGCCATATTAATCACAGTCTGCATTATAGGTGTGCAATAATTTTTCTTATAAAAAAAATTACGTAAGGACTCAAACCCTTTATACTCTGTAAAGTTGACACTTATAATCTTGATAAATTTATGTCCATCTATCTGTTGTCTTGCCCACTTTTCGAAATGCCTGGGCACATACAAATTCATACACCAATCTGTCTCATTTCTAAGAATGTCCCAGAATTGATTTACCCTCTCGCTTATTTCTGATTGCGACCTGAAAAAAACAGGGTCTGCAAGACAGTAATGTTTTGGCATAAAAAGTTTAAAGCAAGGCTGCTCAGCAAAAAAATTTAAGACCATTATATCTGTTTTACCTCTTAAGGAATTATCTTTAAGATATTTTTCTATAACATTTTTAAGAGAAGGACCATTTCCAAAAACAGATATTGGCTTGTCTTGTTTTACATACTTTAATGAATTGATATAACTTCTATCCTTCACTACCCTTAATATTAGGTAACAAAAAAACACTATATCCTTAAAGAATCGCATTGCTCTACTCATAGTTCTTTTAAAATAGTTTGTATAATTTCCTCGAATACAAGAACACGCACACCATTATCAAAAAACTGGAGAATGCCCCTATATAGGCAGTATACATTATTGAATATCTTGTTAAGAGTACTGATAAAAGAGCATGGAGTAATGATATTGATATTGTAATACTCATCAACACATTCGTTTTCTTATAGTAAAAAAGGAAATTTACAAATTGTGCATACACGCATTGAAAGAATGCACCCAAACACTGCCATAACAAAAAAACAGTAGCATCTTTATACTCTGGAAATACAATAGGTATCAATATTCTTGATGCGACACATACTAAAAAAGTAACAATTGCAAAAAAAATGATTATTAATACAGTTTGCTTTCTGAGTCTCCTTATTATGTTCTCTTGTGAGTCGCTACTTAAGCTTTTATAAATAAATACTGAATTAGTAGCATTAAAAGCATCACCTAAAATCTGTATTATATTGGCAAAATTAAATGAAAAACTAAATAAACCAGCCCAAGCCATTGACTGATAGTTATTGATTATTGCTCTATCTAATCCTTGTCTTATCCAAAACGACAATGTGTGAGGTATCAGAGGAACACCGAATTTTATACAATCAACAAAATCACTTTTTTTAGGAACTGTATCAGATGATATAAAACGATATTTTAAAAGGAATATAAAACTAATAACAAAAAACAACAACGCCACTAATATCTGAGCATATATTCGTCCCATCCATCCATCCCGCAAACACACCACAAACAATATCGTTATAGCGAAATTCAATATTGCCAGTGCTGCAGTATAACTTCCGTAAGTTATTACCTTTTCTTGTATTCGCCATATTTCCAAATTAATTTGTGAAAATACATTCAGCACACAATACAATAATGCCAATAATTGCAAATTAAATGACAAGCCCGTCCATACTTCAATTTGTTGATTTAAAATGAAAACCAGTATCCCTAATGACACTGTACAGCCAATCGTAATAAAGACAACCGCTGTTACTGTTCGGCGAAAATCGTTATATTTTTTTTTAAAATAATTTACACTTATTAAACCTATTGAGTTAAGGCAAATAAAAAATGACAATAATGTAACAAGAAGATTGTATAAATTTAAATGTCCATAACCTTCAGGATCTATAAAGCCTGCGATTATTATTAGCAGAATAAAGCCTAAACCTCTATTAAAAAAAGAAAAAACAGCGAATAATGCTCCGTTACGTGCTGTCTGATTATGAAGTATCTTACTAAATTGTTGTAATAAATCCATTGTCGGATGCACTATTATATTCTTCTTTATTTATCTCTGAATATGTTTTGCGATATCTATTGCCCTTTCCAGTTCATCATGCTGTCCTATATCAATCCAATACCCAGAAATTGGGTAACGAATGACTTTTGCCTCTTTTGATACTAGATCTTCGATGAAATCCGTAGCATTATAGAATTTATTCTCCGGTATTAGGTTAAGCCAGTTTTTCTTTATTAAATAAATTCCTGCATTAGCGTAATAACTTATAGTAGGCTTTTCTGTGATTCCCTTTATTTCCCGTCCTTCAAGATTGAAGACCCCATAAGGGACTTTTACAACATAAGGTACTGCCGCAACACTCATGTCTGCGTCATGCTGCTTGAAGTGAATATAAAAATCCTCGTAATTTATATTGGTAAACAAATCTGAGTTCATTACCAGGACTGTATCATTATAGAACTTCTCTACATATTTTATGCTGCCTATGGTTCCTAAGTACTGAGGCTCACGGACTGTGTGAATTTTCACGCCGTCTCTTTTCTCTGCAAAGTGTTCTTCCAATTGTTCTCCAAGGTAATTTATTGTCACTGAGATATGCCGTAGCCCAAATTTTATCAAGTTATCAATATTATAATCTATAATGGCTTTATCTCCTATTTTTATTAATGGCTTAGGTGTTTTTTCTGTAAGCGGTCTTAATCTCTCCCCTTTTCCACCGGCCATTAATACTGCATCGATGGGCAATTTTGATCGATATTTTTCTAAATCAATTATCTCCACTATATGTTGATCACTATCAAGTATAGGAACCAGTTTCATTTTTAGATTCCTTTGGCATTGAAGATTCGTGACTGTGTCATCGATGCCTTTACGCAGATGATTGAAGTTTCTATGGATTGCTTCTCTCACAGATTGTTCCAGATGTATCCCACGAATGAGCGCTCTTCTAATGTCCCCATCTGTTAACGTGCCAATCATTCTCCTCTCATCATCAACCACAAATAAAACTAAAGGCCCTGAAGCGATATCATTGATTCTCCTGAGAGCATCGATTATATTATATGAATCAGGGATGATATGTATGTCTGACATACTGTGTTTACGGATTTACCAGGTTATTTTTTAGAATCAATTCTGCAAGCTTCCAATCTATAATGGAATCTAAATCAATAGAATGAATATCATCCATTACGTATTTCTTAATTTTAGTGAAATGCTCTAAACCTTTATTCAGAAGGCTTCCCGGATTTATTACATAGATTGCACCATTATATTCCCACACCGGAGGAGCATCCTGCCTGCGAGTTATGAGTCCATCACCTTTACTGATATGGAGGTATCCATCTTCGCTTTCTTCATAACTATTATAATATGGATTGGATGATGATTCCCTTACCGAGACAACCATATCCAAATCTTCAGTATATGTTTTTACAGCATTTATAACATCCTGTATTCTCCTGAATGGTGATGTAGCTTGTAATAAGACAACGATATCATAGTGATTGCCTTGATTTTTATAAAACTCAAGAGCATGGATCAATACGTCATTAGTGGACGCAGTGTCGGTCGCAAGTTCTGATGGTCGTAAAAAAGGTACCCTAATACCATATTCCTCTACTTTCTCTTTTATTTCCAGACTATCTGTCGACACACATATATTTTCACAGTCCGACAGTTGTTTTACAACGTCTAGAGTGTAATAAATCAGAGGTTTGCCGTTTAATTCCTTTATATTTTTATGGGGAATCCCCTTGCTCCCTCCCCTGGCTGGAATTATATAAAGAATTTTTGAGTTCATGTTTTATAAAACAATAGGTTGATCTATCATGTATTCCTTCGTCGCAGGCCTACCTATTATCAAGTCCCACATATATGAAGGCAATCCTGAGTTCGCACGCTTCACGCATATATTATATGAGTCAAAAACGTCTCCTGGCTGTATGTTCTTTTGTGCAACAATTCTTTTAGTAACAACAGTAGATATCTTGATTTCAGATTCATTAGGTTGTTTGATACCGTTTCCCAGTGCAGACTCAATATTCCTTATGGACACTATCATTTGCTTTAATTCCATAGGATTAATCGAGGCTTCGTGATCCGGTCCTTCCATATTGCGGTCAAGTGTAAAATGTTTTTCTATAATCTCAGCACCTAAAGCAACAGCAGCAGCAGGAATTTCTATGCCCATAGTATGATCTGAATATCCTACTTTGCACTTAAAAGCATCACGGAGTGTTATCATCGCCCTGAGATTTACCTCATTCATGGGACATGGATAATTAGTTGTGCAGTGCAGTAATGTAACGTCATCCGCTCCTTCTGCATATAATATCCTAAGCGCCCTCTCCACATCACTTAAATAGGCCATGCCAGTTGACAAGATAACCGGTTTTCCTTTACTGCCGACATAATGAAGAAAAGGAATATTAGTAAGTTCTCCAGAGCCTAATTTTATAATCGGAATACCAAGATTCAATAAAAAGTCCAAAGATTCATTTTCATCTGCTGTTGAAAGAAACTGTATTCCTATTCTATCACAGTGTTCTTTTATCTTTGTGAAATCGTTATAAGATAGTTCCAGTTTCTTCAGCATTTCAAACTGATCTCCCTGACTACCTATATTCCTACTTTGATATTCCGCTTTTGATGTTCCTTTCGTAATGACCAGTTCTGTTTTCCATGTTTGAAATTTAACTGCATCGGCCCCCGCATTTTTAGCTTCATTACAAAGTTTTATTGCCAGATCAAGGCTGCCATTGTGATTAACGCCAGCCTCTGCAATTACATACACCCCCATATATTAGAATTTATTATTTTCTCTAACGACTTTACAAGGAGCTCCAAAAGCTACAGAATGATCAGGTATGTCTTTGGTAACGACAGATCCTGCACCGATAATACATCCACTCCCGACTGTTCTGCCAAGTGTTATAATTACACCATCGTCTAACAATGTGTTTTCTTTTATCCGTACTCCGCCAGATAAAACGACACCCGAAGCTATGTATACATTGTCTTCTACAATATTATCATGATTAACTTGGGACCCAGTATTGACAACCACATTGTTCCCAATAATAGGTTGCGGAGTTATCAGGCATCCGCATTCTATCAATACTCCTGTCCCAATGGTTGCTTCTGGTGAGACTACAGCGTGAGGGTGAATAATATTTACAGATTCCCAGCCATTATCAATCAAAAAATTAAAAATAGGTTTTCGGAGTTTCATGTTGCCTAAACCTATAAAAAATTTGTTTGTGCCGTATTTATGACTAATTCCTATCATATAATCTGCATCAAAATCATGATAACCGGGTTCTACGATAATCCCATTTATTGTCTTGCCCCACTTCTCTTCATCAGTATCAAGTATACATGCCACTTCATATAAGCCTTGTTCGCGCATATTGTACAGCACAACGTTGCAGTGCTGACCAGCTCCAACTATAACTATTCTCTCTTTCATTCTATGTCTTGTTTTTCTAAAAAGTCTATAATATGCTTTGTAATTCTCGAAGAAGAGCCTCCGTCACCATAATAAAAATCAGGTGACAAGGGCATTGCAACAGCTTTGCTTATACCTGTTTTTATATCCTCTTCATTAGACTGAACCTGTATTACGTTTTTGCACAAATGACGTCCCTTTTGGCGGTTGCCAATATTAATTACAGGGATTCCGACATAAGGGGCCTCAACTATACCGCTTGACGAATTTCCTATCATAAACCAGAGTTCTTTAAGTATACTGATATATTTTGAAGAGCCCAAAGTCGTAAAGAAATGGAAATTCTCATGTTTCTCTGATGCATCTTTCAACAGTTTGTTTATTTCATGTCCTCCCAAATCAGCATTGGATTGCGTCATTATTACATCAGTATTTTCAATATTAGTGAGGGCTTCTAACATAGCCGTAGTCATATTGACATTATAATCGACATCCTGCTTCGTCTCAGGATGCAATGTTGCCATAATCCAGTTCCTACATGGGTTTAGATTAAGAGATGCAGCTAATTCCTCCCTGTTCATGAGAGTATTTCGAGTGAAATTATCCAGGCCTGTTTCTCCTACAGTGAATACATTTTGGTCTGAGCCAATCATACGTATGATATTGTCTCTTGATGCTGCTGTTCCTGGAAAATGCAGACTCGACAACATTGTCACAGCATTTCTAATTTGGTTGTCTATAGCTCCTTCCGTAATATCTCCACCAGAAATGTGAGCAATTGGTATACGAAGCACCAAAGCTGCACTGCAAATAGGAAGAAGCTCGTATCGGTCTCCTAAAACTACTAATATGTCTGGGTTAAGGGCGCTCAGCATATCTGGGATCGATATGCCACAGACTCCCATAGATTTCGCTATACCGCATGCTGTTTGGGTAGAAAGTAAGTATTCCAATTTATAATCTATCTTGAATCCATCTGCTTCTATGATTTTGTAAGTTAAACCATATTCAGGAGAAAGATGCGTTCCTGTTGCTATAATTTGCAGTTGTATATTCTCATGAATAGACAGATCGTGCATAACCCACCTAAGCAAGCCGTATTCAGCTCTAGTAGCTGTTACAAAACATATTTTTCTCATATCTCTATTATCTCATCCTCTTTGAAATCTCTGACAGCACGTGTTCCTACAACAGTCTCCCAGAGCATTGGTGATATTCCGTTACCAGGACGTTTGACTGCCAGATTCCTAGCCGTCAACACCTCTCCCTTCAAAATTGGACATGCAGCCACAATGCTCTTGCGAGCTACTTCCATATTTTTGCGCTCGGATTCTGTCAGCGTCTTATGACCGCAGCCCAAAGCCTGCTCTACATTGCGTATTGCACGAACCATGGCCTTAAGATCCTCTGGTTCCAGGGATGCTTTATGATCAGGTCCCTCCATTGCCCTGCTGAGTGTAAAGTGTTTTTCTATTACCGATGCGCCCAATGCAACCGCTGCAATAGGAATCTCTATGCCTTCTGTGTGATCTGAATATCCGACCTTAACCCCAAATCTGTTAGATATTTCCTTCATTGCAAGCAAATTTACATCATGCATCGGAGTCGGATATTCAGTATTGCAATGAAGGACTGTTATCAAATCTTTTTTAAGGCCATTACACAGTAAGACTTTAAGGGCTGCCTCAATATCTTCAAGGCCACACATTCCTGTTGAAACTATCGTCGGTTCGCAATATCCAGCTATCTTTCTTAGATACGGGTAGTTGGTTATCTCCCCCGACGGTATCTTCCATAAACCAAGTTTAAGGGAATGGAGATATTCAATACTCTCTATGTCAAATGCCGTGGAGAAAAAACGGACATGACTCTTATTGCAGTATGATATCAACTCCTCGTGATCATATTGGCTGAGCTCCAGACGCTTCAACATTGAGAACTGTGTTTCTCCCTTAGCGCCGATATTACGCTGCTGGTACTCCGCTTGCCTCGCTGATTTCGATACGAGTTTCTCGGCCTTAAATGTCTGGAACTTTATTATATCCGCACCTGCTGACGAGGCTTCGTCTACAAGCCGCTTTGCTATTTGTCGTGAGCCGTTATGATTTACTCCTGCTTCAGCTATTATTAAAACCCTTCTGCTCATCTTCTTTTCCTTAAGAAAGCTGGATTCCTGAATATATGCCTGGGACGCTTATACTTTTGTGAATCAGACTGCCGGCACCGGCTATCACATCGTCACAGATACTTGTACCGTTAACCAATAAGGACTGACTACCGACAAAACATCTGTCGCCGACAACACATTCTCCATTGATCATTACACCTGTTGAAATATGACTGTGATTGCCTATCTTCGCATCATGCTCAATATTTGCGAACGTATTAACTATTACATTATTTCCAATTGCTGCTCCGGCATTTACAGAAGCGTGGTGCAGGACAACTGTCCCTTCACCGACCGTGGCATGGCAGGAGACATACGCAGTCGAGGCTATTATAGTCGCAAGATGTCCGCCTGAGGACATAATTTTTTCATATAGTCTTATGCGCGGGGAGGCGTCTTTTATAAAACCTACGGTTATAACGAAATCAAAGTTGCCTGCAAGTTCCGGTATCCTATCATCTGTACCTATTATAGAATATTCAAACACTTTGCCGCCCACTTCTGACGGTAGGTCAAGGATGCCTTCAATGGCAAACCCTGCACTTTCTGCAGCATCTATAACTGATTTACAATGCCCACCTCCACCAACAAGTATCAAGCGTTTCATGCCTTCAATCTCACACTGCTCGGTATATTCACAATTCTATCCGCAAGCCACTGCGTATTCTCCAGGCTATCAGTCTCACACTGCGAGAACATTGGCAGACGGTTCATGAGTTCCCAAACGGGGCGGGTCATGACGCCGTGGTCATTCGTGTATTCAAGGAACTCCTGCTGAGCGGCCTTGTCTTTCAGCAATATTACATTGAGCCAGTAATTGGAACGGCTGTTTTCAGGTTCTGAGAAAAAATCGATGTCCGGAATATCTCTGAAGAAATCGGCATATATTTCAGCTGTCTGACGCTTATTCTCTATATAGCGGTCAAGGTTTTCCAGCTGGGCACAGCCGAGTGCCGCGTTGATGTTGGGCATCCTGTAGTTGTATCCTACTTGGTCATGAACGAAAGCCCAGCGATGCGGAACTTTGGCCTGAGTTGTAAGATGCTTGGCATGCTTTCCGAGTTCTTCATCCTGGAACAGAAGCATTCCTCCTCCACCTGTTGTAATGGTCTTGTTGCCGTTGAAACTGATGGCACCCACTCTCCCGAATGTTCCGGTATGACGGCCCTTATACAGACTTCCTATGCTTTCTGCAGCATCCTCTATCAGTTCTATATGCCACTTACGACACAGTTCCGCCAATTCATCTATTCTTGCCGGATGACCGAAGGTGTGCATGGGGACGCACGCCTTTATTCGGCGACCGGTATTTCTGTTGAAGCATTCGCCACTGCGAACCTCAGCATTCTTTTCAAGCCACTCCCTTACTGCTTTAGGGGACAGCCCCAGAGTGTCCATGTCCACATCCAGGAATACCGGGCAGGCGCCAATATAGCTGATGGCGTTGCAGGTTGCGATGAATGTCAGGGCCTGGGAAAGAACCTCGTCGCCATATTCTACACCGCATAGCAGCATTGCCATATGAAGCGCGTTTGTACCATTGACACATACAACAGCCTTCTTGGCCCCGGTATATTCAGCCATTTCTTCCTCGAAGCGATCAACGAACTTTCCTACACTCGAAACGTATGTCGTATCAATGCATTCCTCAAGATATTTTTTCTCATTGCCGATAAAAAGCGGGGCATGGAGGGGTACAGTACCTCCTGTCTCGTAAAGCTGATGGATGAAATCCGTGATTTTTCCGTATTCTGTCATAGTAATGATTACATTTTCTGATCTAGATTCTTTCCTTTCTCCTCATGCTCGAAATTAGGCACGAAACCTTTTATCGCATCAACGACTTGCTCTTTTGTAAAGTCCTTATTTTTAAATATTTTCTCCAATTTGGCAAAGAAACAGTTTATTTCTTCTATAGAGCGACGATGGGTCTCCTCAACTACTCCTAGTGCAGAAAAGCGGCTCATATTTATTTTTTCACCAGGAATATAAAATTCTTCATAAGCTTTTTCTCCGGTAGTATCACTTTTAAAATACACTACCGGATATTCTTTGCTTCCATATGGCATATTGGCAGCAAAAGATTTTGCCTCAGTGTCACTGTTGCATTTCTTTTCCTCGTACCCTTCCGCTTTAATGAATTTCGCACATATTTCTGAGAATGTCAACATCTGATCCTCCTGGAGTTTTGGGAAAAATATCTCTCCGCCGTTTCCTAAAATACAGGCCAGCATGCAGATCTGCCCACTCTCTTCCGGAGATACAAAATAACGGCGTACGTCATTTGGAGCCACTAGCGGTTGTTTCTTCTGCATTCTGTGAATCCATCCGTCAGGCAGAGATCCGTTCGAGAACGCCACATTGGCGAAGCGGGCAGTCGTTACCTTGAAGTACTTGTTGTACGCCATTACAAGTTCTTCCATAATCCGTTTGCTTGCCCCCATGATATTCACTGGGTTAGCGGCCTTATCTGTAGATACGCAGAAAAAATGCTTTGGTGGATATTCAGTAAGTAAATCCATCAGTTTTTTGGCTTTGACGTCATTGTTTTCTATCAATGCCTGAACGCTGTAGCGATCTTTTTCACTACGTACATGTTTGTGCGCCGAAAAGTTTGCGATTATATCAAAACCCTTTTCTTCACGAAAGATCCGTTCAAAAATAGAATCCGCGAAATTCAATGTGTAGCAGCGGAATTCATTTGGACAGTAAAGACCTTCTGTGGAACGGATATCTCTCACCAATTCTGCCAGGCCGTTCTCATTAAGGTCGATTACCACGACACTACGCGGCTCGAAACAGAGTATGGCTTTTATAAATGAGGATCCTATGGATCCAGCTCCCCCTATGACGCAAACAGACTTGTCTTTTATTTCTGCAGAAAGATAAGTCTTATTATTCCTAATATCTTGCTCAAACATACTTGTAGAGCGAAGTGTGACATTGTCTGAGATAAACTTTCGTAAGTTGATGAACATTGTTTATAGCTTTTTTTCTTTTCACTGCAGACTGCCATGGACTGTCTTCATGTGATGCCGTACAAGCATGTTGATCAGCGCGACATAAATAATCATGAAGTCTAAGTCGGTGAGCACGATGATGTTGATATTAACGTCCTCATGAGTAGCTTAATGGCTAGGTAGCATCCCTGAAGAACCAGACATATAAGGGTACACTGCAGATGTGACAGTGCCTAACGCACAGAGTCTATTTTCTCATCGAATTCTTTCTGATTGTATGACTCAAAGAAGTATTCTCTCGAGTTTATAGCTCTTTACAGCTGCCTTTCTATCCACAAACTGCTGCAGGAATCTTTTGATATCCTGCTTGCTTTTCACCTGATTAATTGTCAAATTTGAAGGGCGAGTGTCCTCGCATTTGTAATCAGTCTACATTTTCTGTTTCTTTTCCATCTGCCTGGCAGCCGCGATGCCTGCGCACCAACGCATCAATCGACAGCGTATAAAGAAGCATGAACGCAATGTTGACTGCTATCACGATGTTGATGTTGACATCCCGCATCAGGTAGTTGATGCCGAAGCTGCATCCCTGAAGGGCGAAGCAGATCAGGGTACACTGAAGGTGCTTGAGGCCAAGTTCCAAAAGTTTGTGATGCAGATGGCGTTTGTCGGGGTGGAAGGGCGAGAGCCCTTTGGAAATACGCACGCCGAAAACTCTGACGGTATCCAACAGAGGGAGGGATACGAGTCCCATCAGGATAGCCAAGGGATGTCCGTTTACTGCTCCTGTTTCAATCTGGCTGTTGTAATACATCAACGCCAGGAATGCGATGATATAAGCTAAGTTTGTAGAGCCGGTATCGCCCATGAAGGTACGGAACCGGGTGTGAGTGGTATTGTAATAAAAATACACTGCCGTAATACCTGCAATGGACGCACTGACGAGAGCGTACACCGGATTGCCGTGAGTGAGGGCCCAGGCACCTATTGCTGCCGTTACGAAGAAAGACAGCGAGGAGCAGAGACCGTCTATTCCGTCTATCAGGTTATAGGCGTTGATTATCAGCATGACTGCGAGCACAGTCAGAGCGCCTCCTATCCAAGGGTTTACTTCATTGATTCCGAAAAGCCCGTTCAGATCTGTAATACCCATTCCTGCCGCTACAGGCATAAGCGACACTAAAAACTGAACTACGAATTTTCTCCTCCACGACACTCCTATCAGGTCATCCACAAAGCCCATCATATACAGCATGCTGAGTCCGGTCAGCAGCATTCCGATCTGCATTATGAATTCCCTATATGAACCGTCACGCCACATTCCGGCAAGCTCTGCGATGATAAGCGGAATAAAGAAAGAGAGTATGAATGTGGGGAAAAACGCAAGTCCTGCTGTTCTGGGGATATTGCCCTTGTGCGGCTTTCGGCCTCCGGCTACATCGTAAAGGTTCTTACGCTTGCTGATAATGACTATGCCTGGGATGTAAATTAATCCGGCGATGATGGAAAGAATCAGCGAGGCGCCGATGATATATAGGTAGTTCATAGAATCCAAGGTTAATCGATTTTTTCTACGGCCTGTGGAGGGATCTCTGTTGTCGCGACTGCTGCGACCATGTCTATCTTGACCACCACCCTTTTGCCACGGCCTCCGTTTAGTCTCATAAAAGTTCCTTCTACTCCTGCAAACGGACCGTCGATGATACGGACACGGTCTCCCAAAGCAAGATTTACACTCGAAGGGTCGAGATAAACAGCCTTCTTGTCACCGTTTCCGGCTATGGCCATGAAACTGCGCATCTGACGGTCAGGCACTATCATTATCTCGTGACGGCCTTCCCTGACGTATGTCGCATAGCGGAGATACGGCAGTTTGTAGGTTTTTATCTCGTCGAGGACAGGACGCTCAGAATGGACGAACAGAAAGTTATGGACTAAAGGAATCTGTACCCTGCAGAAGCGGCCATTGGCATTGCGCCGGCGGACTGACTGCACAGGCAGGAAGTTCTCCACGCCCAAGTTATCAAGATACTGCTTCGCAGCTATCTCCCTCTGGTATGTGACACGCATCACATACCACTGAAGATTATCCACTGACTGTATCTGCGATATGCTGTCATCCATGTTTTTCTTCGCATCCTCGTAAAACAAAGGGACACCGAAAGACGCTTAAGTCATAGTCTTCCAGTTAGTTGCAGAAACACCACATTCAGGCGTCAGCGCCAAAACGTCATCGTCCATTCCTTACAGACGACCTCTTTCTGCTTCTAATCTGCAAATCTAACATTTTTTCCTATTCAGCCCAAAATATTTTACACTTCATGATAAATAAGCATCACTCAACTACCCGATTTTATTTTTCAGCCTGTCTATATCATTCCTGACAAAAGAATATATTTCATTTCCAAGAAAATGCATCTCTACATAGTAGAGTCCCGGATGATTTAGGTATAACCCAAGAAAAAAAAGCAGGGACGGCTCATGAGAGTCATCCCTGCTTTTCTGCGGTGCGGACGGGGCTCGAACCCGCGACCTCCGGCGTGACAGGCCGGCATTCTAACCAGGCTGAACTACCGCACCGTTTCTCTTGTTTGCCCTTCCTTTCCGAAAGGGATTGCAAAGATATAGTGTTTTTGGTTATTTCCAAATTTTTTCGAATATTTTTTATCGAAAAAATGAGAAGTGAACATTGCCATACTTCTTCTCTTTCTCAAATCTCAGGTGATTATCAAAGGAATAGGTCCCCGGATGCTCGAGGACTAAGACCCCGCCTTCTTTAAGAAGGCCGCCCGGCACTCCTGCCGCCCCAAAGATTCTTCCGGGGATGGTGTCGAGGCCGTCTATATCATAGGGAGGATCGGCAAATATTATATCGAAGCTCAGACGGCAGATATCGATAAAGTCAAACACATTGTGCCGGACTACCCTCATCCCTCCGATTCTGAATGCCGCTGCCGTCTTCTTGATAAACGCAGCGTGCAGAGGGTTCATTTCCACTGCACATATCTGCTGCGCCCCTCTCGAGGCGAACTCATACGATATACTGCCTGTTCCGGAGAAAAGGTCCAGGACACTGACCGTGGAGAGGTCATATTCATTGCCCAACACATTGAAGAGTCCCTCCTTTGCGAAGTCCGTTGTAGGACGCGCCCTGAAGCCTGAGGGCGGAATAACGGCCCTTCCTTTTAGAGTACCCCCGATTATCCTCATGCTATATGCTTTACTCCTGCAAAATATTTGCAGAGCTCCTGAGCTGTCTTGTCTTCCACCTTGCCGAAGATATGCAGCACAGTATGCTCCGGATTGAAAAGGACTTCCTTTACGACAGAGAAGATAAAATACTCGGCCGTAGCGATATCAGCAGCGGGAAAGCTGTTGGCGAACAGCAGCTTGTCACGCTCGGCAGCGACGATATGCAGCATTCCGTCAGTGAAGGACACCAACAGACGGTTGTTGTCTGCGACGGAGGCAATCCTGTCTATCAGGACATAGGACGTGGGATAGAACTTCACGTTGCGGCAGAGTCCTGTCATGCTGCTGTATATATTATAAGGTACGGCATATACGATAGCCGCTTTCCGGGAGGGCATTTCCAAGGACAGGACTATCTCCTCCTTGGAGATATCCCTTACCGCCGAAAGATAGCCGCGCACATTGTCCTTGTCGAAAAGCGACAGAGGAACGAGCGTATACTTCCAGGTAGTGAAGTACACAGACACCGCCGCATACTGCCTCTTGAGCACTGGGGTAAGTTCCTGTATGGACAGATCGACCGGACACGGATGACTTTCCTGCTGAAGGACATCACCGTTCCGGCCGTAGATAGTAAAAGAATAACCACTCAAATCGAGTTGAATGGTTATTCTGTTCTGTGTTCCGGACATGTCTTAGCGTACTACTCCCAGTTTCCGGCGTTGTTGTTAGGATTCTCTATATCGCCGACTTTCAGACCGGTATACTGCTTCATGTCCTCTTTTTCGGCTTTAAGGTTGACTACCAGCTGTCTGTCAAGACCGTTGAGCAGATCATCGTAAGGGATAGTAGCCTCAAACAGAGGAATCTCGATACCGGAAACCTTTCTGATCACTGACTCCATGTGGATACGCTTGCCTCCGGAGTAAGGAATGAAGCTGATAGAGTCGATGAGAGAGCCTTTGCCCTTAAGAAGGGTATCACGTACGAAAATCCTGATACTGTCACGGCTTACACGGCCCTCGGCTACAGCCACAGAGTCGTCCATGGAACCGATCTGGCGGATGATGGTGATCTGACCGTTCTTATAAAAGTCAATCAAAGAGTCAGTAGAAGAGAGGAACCTACGGTTCTCGGTCTTGTAAGCCTCCTGCAGAGTCCTGATGCTGACCAGCCTGTCGATAGCGACAGCTTCTCTCCTCTCCACTTCATTGTCAAAGCGGACAGGCTCCATGATACTTTCATAATTAAGATACACCAGAATGATGATCGCGATAGGAAAGACTACATAAGTCAAAACCTTGATGAATGTTTTCATTGTAAGTATTGTTAATTAATATTAGTTCGTTTTAGTCCGTTAAAATATGACGACAAAAGTAAAAATAATAATTAGCACTTGCAATATATTTTTAATTTTGCAGCGACAAAATTTATCTATATGACATCTGTACAGCAGGCCAAAGAACTCGAGAAGATTCTGAATGAAGACAGAAAGACGGCCATTATCAGCCATTTCAATCCTGACGGCGACGCTGTCGGAGCCTCCGTCGGGATGAGAAGCTTCCTGCTTTCCGCCGGCAAGGACGCAGATATCGTCATTCCGTCCCGGCAGCCTGAATTCTTAGACTTTCTCGACCCGGAAAAGCACATCATCTGCTACGTGGACGATAAGGAAAAGGCCGAGAGCCTGATCAATGGGGCCGAGCTTATCATCTGCTTGGATTTCAACAGAATAGAACGCACCGAGTGGCTTGCCTCCCCGCTAAGTTCTTCCAAGGCTGTAAAAGTCCTCATAGACCACCACCTGAACCCCGACACAGAGAAATTCGACCTGATAATATCCGATCCCGGAGCGTCCTCGACCTGCGAGCTGCTGTACCGCACCCTTATGTGCTTCAGCTCCATAGACGGAGACCCCACGAGACTCAGCCTCATCACGCTGACAGCACTCGCTACCGGAATCCTCACCGACACCAACAATTTTAACAATTCCGTAACCCCTGACACCTTTCTCATCGCCTCCGACATGCTCCGGTGCAAGGTGGACATAGATGCCATCAACAACATGGTATTCAAGCGCTACTCAGAATCCCGCATGCGGCTCATGGGACACCTGCTGACTGACTCCATGAGCATTGACCCAGGGCTGAGCGCCTCCACCATAGTGATTACCCTCAAGGACCGCGAGCACTACCACTTTGCAGACGGCGATTCAGAGGGATTTGTCAACCTTCCCCTGATGATCCGCGACGTGGAAGTATCTGCCCTCTTCAGCGAGACCCCCGAATACATAAGGGTATCCCTCCGCTCCAAAGGGCGCATATCGGTCAATGCCCTTGCCAATGCCTATTTTAACGGAGGGGGGCATGAAAGGGCCGCAGGCGGAAGACTGTACATGCCTATAGACGAAGTTAGGGGATATTTCCTGAAATCATTGGAACAATTCTTGCAGAGCAAAGCCGAAGAATGATAATGAGGAGACATTTCACATACCTGATTCTTGCTGCCGCCGCGGCATCTTTTTTCTTCCTTCCGTCATGCGCAAAAGAGGAGAAAGAGCTGACCATTGCCGATCAGGAAGCAGCCATCGAGTCCTACATTGATCAGAATTTTTCCGACTACAACGTCATCCGCCGGAACGGCTCAAACCGTATTGTGGTCGACACCACTGTCACCGGAGCAGACATTGACTCATTGGAATACGGCGACTCCCTTTATTTTTATTATGCCGGATATGTATTCACCAACGGTCCCTCCGCCCTTTTCAGCACCAACAACGAGTACCTTGCTGCCGAGTCCGGATATACCGTCACCGACCCGGATTTTTCCGTACGCAGGATACTGTTCAGCGAGGGTTCGATGATTCCCGGCTTAGAGAACGGGCTATATGGCGTCAAGGAGGGAGAACACTGCGTCATACTGTTCTCCGCCAAACACGGATACTACGACGACTACGTATACAACATACCCAAACTGTCGGCCCTCGCATTCGAGGTCTGGATTGAAGACATCATTAAGAACTGATACCACACTGAAAATGAAAGCTATACACTATACCCTAATCATCACTGCCGCACTGCTCGCGGCCTCCTGCGCTGAAGAGATAGACGAGAGCGCAGAATCTGTACAGGAACGGATACTGAAAGCATACGTTGAAAAGTACTACCCCGACGCTGACCGTAGCGAGTCCGGCCTGTACTATATCGAACAGACTCCCGGCACAGGACGCACACCGCAGGAGAGTTCCTATGTCCTTGTGGAATACACCATCACCTACCTCGACGGCAGCTACAACTCCTACACCTCCGACAGCATCGCCAAACAGATCGGCAGTTACAGCTATTCGGGATACTATGACCCGAGAATATGGTCCTTGGAAAACAGCACTCCCGGCGTAGTGGAGCTGCTGACCGGCATGCAGGAGGGCGGATACGTAAAAGCCATCGTTCCCGCCACACTGCTCGATGAAGAGAGCGGCTTAGAGATAACTGAAGGGGACGGCTCCTCGAAGATCTACGAGATACATCTGCTCGAAGTCATAGACAACGTAGACCGATATGAAATCAGAGTAATAGAAGACTACGTCATGACCAAGATACCTGATATCAGGGACTCTACAGAGTACGGCCTGTACTTTCACAAGATACGCGAAGGCGCCTCCATCGACACAGTCAAGGACGAGGACCACACTTACTACCGGTACATAGGCCGCTTCCTCAACGGAACAGTATTCGACACCAATATCGAGGACACCGCCCGCAAATACCGCATATTCAACGGTGACGCGGACAGCTACACCTCAAGTTCCTTCCAGTACTTCACCGATGAGGACGAAGTGCTCGAGAACAACTCTCTCGTCCAGGGATTTACCAAGGCACTGTGGCGCATGGGCCGCGGAGATCAGGCCGTAGTGGTATTCTACTCCAAGCTCGGCTACGGTGAGGACGGAAAAGGAAGCATTCCAGGCTATGTACCGCTCAGATTCGACATCTGGGTTGATGAGGACGACGAGTAACAGTACAGAGGGATGAACAGAAAAAGAGTATTCATCACCGGCGCCACCGGCAATATGGGAGGCGCCGCATTCCAGGAACTGCTGAGGCGCTCCGACAGATTCGACATAGTCCTTCTGGCAAGGCCCGGCAAGAAGAATATCAAGAAACTAAGACAATATCAGGACAATCCCTCCGTCCACATCATCTGGGGCGACCTCACGGACTACGAGGCGGTGCTCAAGGGTGTCACGGGAGCGGACTACGTCCTGCACATCGGCGGCATGGTATCACCGGCTGCGGACATGTATCCGGAGCGTACCCTTAAGGTCAATGTCCTCGGCGCGCAGAACGTCGTCCGTGCCATCAAGGCCCAGCCCCGTCCGGACGAGATCGGAGCGGTGTACATCGGTTCGGTGGCCCAGGTGGGCAATCACCTGCCGCCCCGGCACTGGGGCCGCTGCGGCGATCCCATCTACACCAGCGTCTACGACTGGTACTCCGTATCCAAATGCTTAGCAGAGCTGGTCTTTGCCGAATCGGGACTGAAGCGCTGGGTATCCATCCGCCAGACCGGCATGCTCTACCCCGACCTGCTCAAGAAGGCCAATGACCCGATAGCCTGCCACGTTCCCCTGCGCGGAGTGCTGGAATGGAGCACCCTCGAGGACTCCGGCCGGGTCTGCGCCAATGTCTGCGAGGACAGCGTTCCGGAGGATTTCTGGAGAGGCTTCTACAACCTCAGCAGCGGAGCCCCCTTCCGTCTGACCAACTACGAGTTCGAGTCGATGCTCCTGCGGGGCATGGGCTGTCCTCCCGTAGAGAAGGTCTTCGGTGCCAACTGGTTTGCCACAAAGAACTTTCACGGCGAATGGTATCTCGATACCGACCGGCTGGAAGACTACCTGCATTTCAGGGAAGGTATCACAGCGGAAGAATATTTCCGGCGGATGAAACGGCAGCTGCCCTGGTATTTCTCCCTCGCCCCCATAGCTCCGGCCTTCGCCATCAAGGCTTTCATGCGGCATGTGGCCGTCAGCAACCCCTTAGGCACCCTCTACTGGCTCAAGCACGGGGACACCGGGCGCATCAAGGCTCACTTCGGCTCTATCGAAGAGTGGAAGGCCATCCCCTCATGGAAGGACATGGACCTGAGCCGTCCTTCAGACCGCCCCGAGGACGCTGTCGTCTTAGACCACGGCTACGACGAGACCAAGCCTCTCTCGGAACTGAATATCGGGGATATGCGGGCTGCTGCTAAATTCCGCGGCGGGGAATGCCTCTCGGAAACCATGACCCCGGGCGACCTCTTCACCCCCCTGCGGTGGCGCTGCCAGTTCGGCCACGAGTTCGAGATGACTCCCAACACCGTCCTCCGCGGAGGGCACTGGTGCCCCGACTGCCTGCCCAAATACGACCCCTCAAATCCCAATCCCTGGAACTTCGAGGCCATCGCCGCGGGCAATCCGTTCTTCGCACAAGTGACAGAATGATCACCAGTCGAAGAAAGTCCATCTCGCCGTCAACTAAATATTCTCGGGGAGTCGGTCGTAGTGCCAACTTACTTATTATAAGCGCATTCCAATTTCACAACACTCCCCACAAGCCATTTGAAAAGCCTTTCGGGAGAGCCTTAAAAATGCTATACCCTAAAGACCAATCACTTAACAGAGCACCCCTCTCCCCTACATTATCTCGTTCAGAAAAGCACAAAGACAACTAATTGCTAGTAACACTCTCACCAGTTATAATATCTATGAAATCAAAGAATAACTCTTTATAAGCGTCTACGCTTTCCAATGGCACCGATATATATTCAAGAGCGCTACAATCCTGAAACAGCGAATTTCCGATATCACTTACAACAGGAGGTACTAAAGGTAAAAATGTAGCACCAACCAATTTACTACAATAACGGAAAACATGAACTCCCATTTCTTCTACACCAGCAGGAATTACAATATCTGTGAGACTGCTGCACTCCATGAATGCACAGTATCCTATCTTTGTCACTTTTGAGGGTATCTCAATATCCGTCAACCCCATACATGCTCTAAACGCATAATTGCCTATAGACTCCACATCCTTTGGAATTGTTAATCCAGACAAATTAACACAAGACTCAAACACATTATTCCCTATCATTTTCAATCCTTCAGGCAGAACAACACTGGTCAACTCAATACTTTCCAAGAAAGCCATATCACCAATAGTTTCAACTGTATTCGGAACAACAACTTCCTTAAGGTTGGGGCAGGCGCTGAAAGCCATCTTCCCTATGGACACAACACCATCACGAATTGTAATTTCTTTAAGACTTGAACCCTCGAATGCCCCGTCACCTATAGACTGCACAGTGGAAGGTATTTCAATCGATACAATACCGCTGCCGCTGAACACTCTTTCTTCCAATGATGTCACTCCCGCAGGAATGTCCACATTTGACAAAGCCCTGCATTCTGCAAATGCATAAGGGCCTATGTACCTTACATTTTCCGGTATACTGGAATCTTTAAGTTTCAAACACCATTCAAATGCTCTTTCCCCTATTGATGTCACTCCTGAAGGTAGAGTAAGTTTAAACAACCCCTCACACCTTGCAAATGTTGATGCTTCTATAGACGTTATTCCTTCCGGAATATTTATCTCGGTCAAACCTGAGCCATAAAATGCGCCCTCTCCTATTGATGTCAATCCTTCTGGTAAATCTATCTCTGTCAAGCTGCTGCATCCTGCAAAAGCAGATTCTTCTATCGATGTTACGGATGAGGGTATTATTACCTCGGTCAAATTCATATCAGCACCGAACATATACCCCCCAATAGATGTTAATCCCATAGGCAAAACCACCTTTGTCAATGCATGACACTCTTGAAAGGCAGATTGCTTTATTGTTTCAACTCCTACTGGCAGTTCGACTTCAATTAGCCCTGAACCCGCAAAGGCCTGTTCTCCTATCACTTTCACACTCGAAGGGATATCTATTTCAGTCAAGGCTAGACAGAAAATAAATGCAGCATCTCCAATAGAGGTAACTCCTGTAGGGATAGTTACTTTTTTCAAACTTGTACAACTTTCAAAAGCATTATTTCCGATATACTCTACTGTGGCAGGGATAATAATTTCTGTCAGACTACCGCAGTCTTTAAATGCGCCGTCCGATATCACAGTCAGTCCTGATGGTAAAACAATATCTCGTAGAACACCACAACGTGAAAATGCATTTCCAACAGATTTAAGGGCAGTAAAATACTGTAATTCAGTAAAACTCGTTATATCTATGCCCTCGAATGACGGAAGCTGCTCACACTGAGCCGCCTCATAAAGAGTAATCTCATTGTCCCCATCAAGGTTTACGGCAGGGTCTTCCAGCAAGACATACTTCACCAACTCATCTGCGAACTGAATCGGTGTATTGGCGATAGACGACTGAATCACCCGAATCGACTGCACGACCTTGTCGCGGTAGATGAGGGAGATGGTGGCTTCGCGGTCGGGGCCCTCGGGGTATTCGGTGACGGAGATGCGGAGGATGTCTGTACGGATGTCGGACTTGGTGACAGGGTCGACTGATATCCAGTCATAGGTCTCGGCGGTGACTGTAACGATGTAGTCCAAGTTGGTCGTTATATTCACCTCAAACCACTGGGCTTCACCGCCTATCTCGTAGGTCTGAGGTATCTCAACTAAGACTCCCTCCTCGAACACGAGGGTACGCATGACTGTACGGCCTGTGGCATCGTAGGCATAGACGAGTACTTTTCCTGACACCACAGGTGATGGAACGCTGACCGCAACATACCCATGACTATAGTCAGCGGGCTCTATCACGGCACTGTAACCGTTGTTGTCGAAGCACTCCACAGTGATGTCACCGTCTCCACCGACCACGCGGTAAGCTACCCTGACTACCTCTCCTGCCTCACACTTGATTTCCGACGGTTCCTCGAAAAGCAGATTGAATTCACTCATCTTCGGTATGACGATAGTGCCACCGTCATGCAGAACGAATGTAACGCTGCCTTCCTCATCCCGTACTTCCTCAAATATCGAATCATACACGATATCGCCGTCATCTGACACCGCCTCCGATAACTGAATCCAGCCTGCGCCTCCATCATAGGACACATACCAAATACCTTCTTCTATCTTGAACTGAGGTGTCACTCCGTCCGCTCCATCCTCTCCGTCTGCGCCGTTACTTCCCTGCACAGGTATTTTCTGACCGGAAGCATCTAACAGCCACTCTCCGTCCAGCGTCCAGTAATATACTCCATCCTCATCCTTTGCCGCACTTATCTTCGGTGTGTATCCGTCAGTTCCGTCCGAGCCGTCGACGCCATTTTCTCCATCCTTTCCATCCTCCCCGTCCTTTCCGTGATAAATCGTTATCGGAGCTCCTTTTACAAAACTTATAGTATAGCCTACAGTCTTGTCTCCCTCCGTAACCGGAACCACTGACGTTATGTAGTCTCCGGTCTGAGATGCATCCACGATCGCCTGAAGGGATGAGACATTGGTGTTGATCTGAGCGCACAGCTCCTCGAGAGCCTGTACCCTTGCCTCGAGGGACTCGAGACGGTCATTGATACCATCAATATCCACGCTGCATCCGTACAGGAACAGCGCAAGAACGCTTGTCAGTATTCTTACAAGTCTTTTCATATAAGTATCTTGTCGCGGACGATGGCGACGATGCGGTCGGCGGTCTCCTCCTCACCGAAGAGGGAGGTGCTCAGACACAAGTCATATGAAGAAGAGTCTCCCCACTTCTTGAAGGTAAAGTAGTTGTAGTACTCGGCACGCTTGCGGTCACACTCCTTGATCCGGGCCTCGGCCTCATCGGGGGTGATGGACAGCAGCTTCGAGAGACGCTCTATGCGGTCCTCCATAGTGGCAGTGATGAACACTGACAGCACCCGCTGACGGTCCCGCAGGATGTAGTCGGCGCAGCGGCCCACGAAGACCCCGGGGCCCTTGTCGGCCAGCATCTCGACGGTCCGGCTCTGAATCTTGAAGAGATTGTTGTTGCCCAGATAACTCTCGGTATCGAGGTAGCCACCCGAGAAGAACGGGATATGCACCCCGGCCAAACCGCCGAGGATGGGAATGGTGGGCTTCTCGTCCACCTTCTCGAAATATTCGGGATCCAGTCCGCTGTCCTTTGCGGCCTGATTGATTATCTCCTTATCGTAGAACGCTATTCCCATCTTCCTGGAGATGGCGAGCGCCACGTTGCGGCCGCCGCTGCCGAGCTGGCGTCCTATGCAGACGGCGAAATTATGACTGTAGCTGTTCATGAGCACGGTTTTTCTTAATGAAGTTCAACAATAATGCGACACCTACGACACTGGCCAGGAAGTCAGACACCATAAAGCTGACCCACACTCCGGCGATGTCGAAGAACAGTGGAAGTATCCACAGACAGGGTATCAGGAAGATAAGCTGGCGGGACAGGGAGAGGAAGATGGCCTGACGGGGCTTGCCGATACTCTGGAAGAAGTTGCCGATGACCATCGAGAGGGACACTAACGGGAACATTCCGACCACTAAGCGCATACCCTTTATCGACTTTTCCTTCAGCTCCGGGTCGTCGGTAAAGATGGAGACCACTAATCCGGGGCAGAGCTCGCCAATCAGGAAGCCGGCGGTCAGCACCACCGTACCGTACAGCAGGGTCTTCTTCAGCACCTCGTAGACGCGGGACATCTGCCGCGCACCGTAGTTGTAGCCGGCGATGGGCTGCATGCCCTGGGTCAGTCCGGAGACTATCATGATGAAGACGAAGGAGATACGGTTGACTATACCGTAGGCTCCGATGGCCAGGTCACCTCCATAGGTCTTGAGCCTCATGTTGATGATGATGACCACGAAACAGGCCACGAAGTTCATCAGGAAGGGGGCCAGGCCGATGACTATCGAGTCCTTGACAATCCTGCGGTCCAGCCTGAAGATACCTCTCTCGAAGTGTATCAGCTCCCGCTTGTCGCAGAACCAGTAGGTCACCAGTATCAGCGCCACTATCTGGGCCAGGATGGTGGCCACGGCCGCGCCCCGGATGCCCATGTCGAAGGTGAAAATGAACAGGGGGTCGAGAGCAGCGTTGAGCAGCACTGTCATGATGGTCGCCGACATGGCCTTCTTGGGATGTCCGGCGGAGCGGAGCAGGGAGTTGAGGCCGAAGTAGATGTGGGTAATCACGTTGCCGGCCAGGATTATCTGCATGTACTCGCGGGCGTACGATATGGTGTTCTCGCTCGCCCCGAAGAAGTAGAGTATCGGGTCGAGGAAGGCTAAGGCCACTATCGTAAAGAGCAGACCTATTAAGAAATTAAGCACCACCACGTTGCCCAATACCTTTTTCGCGACATCGTAGTTCTTCTGGCCGAGGAGCATCGAGGCCATGGTCGAGGCTCCGACTCCGACGAGGGTGCCGAAGGCAGCCGCGAGGTTCATGAAGGGGAAGGTAAGAGCCAGTCCGGAGATGGCGTATGGCCCTACGCCGTGGCCGATGAAGATAGCGTCGACCACATTGTAGAGCGAGGAGGCGGTCATGGCGATGATCGCCGGGATAGCGTACTGTTTCAGAAGTTTGGGGATTCTCTCAGTCCCCAGCTCGGTAGGAACTCTTGCATTCATGCCGCAAAATTACACAAATCCCGCTAACATTTTCCAGAAGAAAGTCATAAATTTGCACCCTGATTTTAGAACCGTAAAACCTCAAACCGATGATTACATTTATCGCCTGTCTCGCAGCCCTCGTAATAGGCTACTTCACCTACGGGAAATTCGTGGAACGCTTCTTCGGGGTCTCCTCCGACCGCCCCACCCCTGCCAAACGCCTGGCCGACGGCGTGGACTACCAGGAGATGAAGCCCTGGAGGATATTCATCATCCAGTTCCTCAACATAGCCGGCCTCGGTCCCATCTTCGGAGCCATCCTCGGCGCCGCCTACGGCCCGGTGGCCTACATCTGGATAGTCCTCGGCTGCATCTTCATGGGTGCCGCACACGACTTCTTCTCCGGCATGCTTTCGGTACGCAATGACGGCATGAGCCTGCCCGACATGGTAGGCAAATACCTCGGAAGCGGGGTCAAGAAGTTCCTGGTCTTCTTCTCGGCCTTCATCCTCATCGCCGTGGGAGTCTCCTTCGTCACCGGTCCGGCCGACCTGCTGCACACCCTCACGGGCTGGGACAAGCGCATCTGGCTCTACATCGTATTCGCCTACTACATCATAGCTACCCTGCTCCCGGTGGACAAGATCATCGGCAAGCTCTACCCGATATTCGGCGCCGTCCTGCTCTTCATGGCCGTGGCCATAGCCGGGGCAATGCTGGTAAAGGGCTTCTCTGGAGAGATACACCTCACGGAGCTGACCGCCGGCAGCCTCCGCAACTTCCACACCAACCCCGAGAGCAACATCCTCATCCCCATGCTCTTCGTGGTCATCTCATGCGGAGCCATCTCCGGCTTCCACTCCACCCAGAGTCCCATCATGGCCCGCTGCCTGAGCGATGAGAAGTACGGCCGCCCCATATTCTACGGAGCCATGATAGCCGAGGGCATAGTGGCCATGATCTGGGCCACAGCCGCCATAGCCTACTTCGGCGGTCCGGAAGGCCTCAACGCCGCGGCCGACGCCGGCAAGACACCAGCCATCATGGTCGATGAGATCTGCCAGTCGTGGTTAGGTCAGGTCGGAGCGGTGATAGCGATTCTCGGAGTGGTGGTCTGCCCCATCACCTCCGGCGACACAGCCTTCCGCAGCCTCCGCCTCACGATAGGCGACGCCCTGAAATTCAACCAGAAGCCCATACGCAACCGACTTATCATAGCAGTGCCTATCTTCGTAGTGGCATTTATCCTCTGCAAGGTGGACTTCTCCACCATCTGGAAATACGTGGGTATCGGCAACCAGGTATTGGCGACCGTAGTGACATGGACCGCAGCGGCCTACCTCGTCCGCAACGGCCGCAGCCACCTGATGATGTCCCTGCCCGCCACCTTCCTGACCTTCATCTGCGTATGCTACTTCATGATAGCCCCTTACAATGTAGGAGGACTCTCCCTGCCCTCTACCGTAAGCTACATCACAGGAGTCGCCGCAGCCCTGGGCCTGTTCACATTCTTCGTGATAAAAACAAAAAAGCTGAGAGGACAGATCCCCTCAGCTTCCTATAAAGATTGATTCGGAAAAATCAGTATTTCCTGACCTCCTCGCGTCCTTCGAGCACCGCAAGGGCATTGCCTGCGAGGGCGCCCATCTCATCCTCTCCCGGATATACCTTCACGGGAGCGATGAAGGACACCATGTCGGCTATCTGCTGCATCAGCTCCTTGCCATAGGCGATGCCGCCTGTGAGCAGGATAGCGTCCACCTTACCGGAGAGCGCCGCTGCCATGCCGCCGATGGCCTTGGCCACGTTGTAGGCAAATGCGTCGGAGATGAGCTTAGCCTTGGCGTCGCCGGCAGCCACACGGTCCTCCACCTCCTTGAAGGAATTGGTGCCGAGATGGGCCACGATACCGCCCTTGCCGGAAATCATCTTCTTGATCTCAGCGTGGGTGTACTTGCCGCTGAAGCATGCGTCGGCCACCTGCATGGCGGACAGACCGCCGGTGCGCTCGGGGCTGAACGGGCCTTCTCCGAAGAGTGCGTTGTTGACGTCCACTACCCTGCCGCCGCTGTGGGCTCCTACGGAGACTCCGCCGCCGAGGTGGGCGACGATGAGGTTGAGGTCAGCGTAGGCGCGGCCGGTCTCGCGGGCATAGAGCTTGGCGATGGCCTTGTGGTTAAGAGCGTGGAATATCGAAATCTTCGGGAAAAGCGGATGACCGCTGACGCGGGCTATATCCGTGAGCTCGTCCACCACCACGGGATCGGCGATGAAGGCTCTGCAGCCCTCTATCGAAGCTGCAATCCTCTTGGCTAAGATACCGCCGAGGTTGCTGGCATGCTCGCCGTAGCAGGCAGAGGCTAAGTCAGCGGTCATAGCCTCATTGACTTCATATACACCGGAAGATATGGGGCGGAGCAGACCGCCGCGGCCTACGATGAGCGCGATGCCGGATAGCTTCACTCCGTTTTCTTCTAATGCCGCAAGGATGGTCTTCTCGCGGAACTCGAGCTGGTCGATGACCCTCTCGTACTGCGAGATTTCCTCGGATGAGTGTCTGAGTGTCTTTGTAAATACTTCTTTTTCCCCCTCGAAAAGAGCTATCTTAGTTGATGTGGAACCGGGATTTATTGCCAGTATATATGCCATGATTCCTCGGTTCTATTTTGCTGTGAGTGCTGCGAGTGCTATTGAGTTCAACTTGGTCTCGATACTGTCGGCACGGCTGGAGAGCACGCAGG
>ENA-OOXJ01000548-OOXJ01000548.1-human-gut-metagenome-genome-assembly--contig:-NODE-548-length-30736-cov-5.826277_pt1 | contig 30736 bp, 18 predicted proteins | sample MGYA00241587_ERZ501343 | MGnify/ENA primary metagenome ERZ501343 (study PRJEB25962, sample SAMEA2042918) | human gut metagenome | biome: human gut; feature: human-associated habitat; material: faeces... | reverse complement strand
CAATGGCCGTTTGGCGCGGAGCCGGCCGGTAGGCCCTGGCGAAGGCGCGCAGGAGTTTCAGCGTTTCTTCCCGCGGCGAGGGGGCTTCGTGTGTAATGTTGTCCATAGGCATTCGTTTTTGTGCGGTTTCTATTATTAGGAACGCAGGTGCACGGTTTTTAGTGTGCTCGTGCCGAAACTTTTTCTTTTTCTGCACTTTCCGCCCCTCGGCGGGGCGTAAAAAACCATGTGCCTCCCCGTCCGGTGGGGCCGAGGCTGCGTTGGCGGGCGTTCCGCCGTAGGCCGCGGGGCGTCAGAGCATCGTGAGCGACAGGTTGTGCTCGCTGGCCATGCGCCTCATGTTGAGGATGGCATAGCGCATGCGCCCCAGCGCGGTGTTGATGCTCACGCCCGTTGTTTCGGAGATTTCCTTGAAACTCAGGTTCTGGTAGTAGCGCATAAAGACCACTTCGCGCTGGGCTGCCGGCAAATGGTCCATCAGGCGGCGTACGTCTTTCAGCGTCTGCTCGTTCACCAGCTCCATTTCCAGCGAGCGGTCGGTCAGGTCGCTGCTTTCGAAAAGTTCCGTATCGCTCTCGTCGTTCGATATGGTGTTTTCGTTGCGCTCCGTGCGAAACTGGTCGATAATCAGGTTGTGGGCGATGCGCGTCAGCCAGGCCCCAAATTTTCCGTTGGCGGCATAGCGCTTTTCTTGCAGCGTGATGATGGCTTTCATAAACGTCTCCTGAAAGAGATCGTCGGCCACATCAGCATTCCTGACGATAAAATATATATAGGAGTAGAGCCTGTCTTTATGGCGTTCCAGCAAAGCGTCAAAAGCTTCGTCACTTCCCGAAACGTACAGCGCCACCAACCGGTCGTCGGAGCACTTGTTGAGATTTTCCATGATTACTCAGTTTTTAGTTCGTAGAGTAATGATGTTTCGATAGGCTGCTTTGTTTTAATATGTGAACTGCTGACAAAGTTATAAAATGGAAGTAGAACAACCAAACTTCTCCCGCTTTTTTTGCTCCGGAGGCGCTCGCTGAGGGGCCGGCATGGCGTGGGCGCGCCGGCCGTTGCGGGGCTGCGGCGGCGTGCCCAAGCGGCTTTCTTGCTCCGTCGTCGCTGTGCTTTCGGGCCCGTGGCTGCTGTTGGCCGTGCGGCGGCGCCGGGGTGGCTTTCCGCCCGTTCGTCGTGCCCTTGCCTCGTGGTTTCGTTGTTCTGTTTTTCGGTTGCGCCGCATTCGTAATCGCTGAGAGCGCGATGTTTCTGCTGTTTCGCCCCGTTGTACGGTTTTACTCCCCTGTGCGTCGTTATAGGGTTTGAATGGGTTGATATACAGAGCGGTAAAAGCAATATTTTCGCGTTTTGCAGGCAAAAATGCAGGCCTTGGAGCGAAAAATCCATGGGATGTTGTCGGAGATCCATGGGATGTTGTGCCAGATGTAAGGCTTGTTTCGACCAAGGCATCGCATCGCTGTTCGACGCGCGGCGAGGTTCTGGAAAGAGCGTTTGGCGCTTTTTGCATGAAAAGGGTTCCCGCGTCCGCTGCGGGCTGAATAGATGTGAAAGCGGCGGACGTCGTTTTCGGGGTTGGCCGTCGGGCGGACGCATTTTCCCCACGTTTTTTCTCTCTTTCACCGGTGGCGGCGATTGGTCGATATGTCGGTTTCCTGTCCGCTCTTCTCCCTGCGCCTGCATGGGCCGGGGCGGCGGGGCGGGTGGGCGCCCGCAGCTTTCGGCGCCTTGCCTTCGGAAGAAAAGAGGCCGATTATTTTTGGAAAAGCGCGCATCTTTTTATTAAATTTGCCTCGGTAAATTCCGACGTTCCACATGCCGACGCCCGCCTCCTATTGCGATTACGCTTCGTTTCTTGCCCGTCATTTTACAGGCAAGGTGCAGAAGCTTTCTGTCGACGCAGGCTTCACATGCCCCAACCGCGACGGCCATGTGGGGCGGGGCGGCTGTGCCTATTGCAACAACCGTTCGTTTCGCCCCGACTATTGCCGGGAGTTGCCCTCGGTGACTGAACAGCTCGAAGCGGGCAAGCGCTTCTTTTCGCGCAAATATCCCCACATGCGCTACCTGGCCTATTTCCAGGCATACACCAACACTTACGCCGAGCTCCCGCGCCTGCGCCGGCTCTACGAGGAGGCTTTGGCCGTGCCCGGCGTGGTGGGGCTTGTCGTGTCGACGCGGCCCGACTGCGTGCCCGACGAGGTGCTCGACTATGTGGCCCGTTTGTCGCGCCGCACCTTTGTGCTGATGGAGTATGGCATCGAGTCGGTCGACGATGCGACGCTGCGCCGCGTCTGCCGCGGGCACGATTTCGCCTGTGCGGCCGATGCCGTGCGGCGTACGGCGCAGCGCGGCGTCCTTGTGGGCGGGCATGTCATCCTCGGCCTGCCCGGCGAGGGGCGCGAGGCCATCCTCCGCCAGGCCGACGTCCTGTCGGAGCTGCCGCTCGACGTTTTGAAACTGCACCAGTTGCAGATTGTGCGCGGCACGCTCATGGCGCGTTGGTATGCGGAGCGTCCGGCCGACTTCCACCTGTTTGCGCCCGAAGAATACGCCGAACTGGTGGTCGACTACCTCGAACGCCTGCGACCCGACATCGCCGTCGAGCGCTTCACGTCGCAGTCGCCGGCCGACTTGCTCATAGCCCCCGACTGGGGGTGGAAAAACCATCGCTTTGCCGAGCTCGTCAAGCGCCGCCTGCGCGAGCGCTGCACGTGGCAGGGGCGCTGCTGGCACCCGGCTGCGGCTGAGGCTGCCGGGCCCGGCGAAGAACAGTAACTTACGAAATCAAGATATTCAGATACGTTATGAACGTACCTTTCGTCTTTCAAATTATGGAGCCCGTGGAGCGGACGTCGTTCGTTGCCCAGCTGGACGAACTGGCGGCCCGCGTTGACGCGTGGCTGCACCCCGTCGGCGGGCAGCAGCTTCGCCTGGTGCAGGCCCGCGTCTACCTGAGCGATATTGCCAACTGGATGCCCGCACTGACGGCCCACCCGCTCTACGCCGCCTGTCTGTCGCAAGCCGCGGTATCGGTCGTCGGTCAGCCGCCGTTGGGCGGTGCCAAGGTGGCCTTGCAGCTCTGTGCGCTGCCTGCCGCCTCTTCTGCCGCCCGTCGCGAGGGCGATGTCTTCGTCTTCGAATCGGGCAACGTCACGTTCCTCTGGCAGTCGGTGCGTTTTTCGGCCGCCGACGTGGCGGGCCTTGACGTTGCTGCCCAGACGCGTCTGGCTTTCAGCCGCCATGTGCAGGTCCTGGCACGTCGTGGGTGGACGCTGGCCGGTCAATGCCTGCGCACGTGGCTCTATGTGCGCGACATCGACCGCAACTACGCCGGCGTCGTTGCAGGCCGTAACGCGGTGTTTGCCGAAGAGGGGCTGACGCGCGCCACCCATTTCATAGCCTCGACGGGCATCGGGGGCGAAACCGACGAAGCGGCCGCCGTCGTGGCCGTCGACTTCCTTTCGGCAGCCGGGCCCGGCCTTGGGCCGGTGACCTATTTGCAGGCCCCCGATTATCTCAACCCCACGTACGAATATGGTGTGGCTTTCGAACGAGCCACGGCCGTCGGTTTCGATTGGGGCCGCATGATCCTGCTGTCCGGTACGGCCAGCATCGACAAAACGGGCGCGTGCGTTCATCGGGGCGACGTGCTGACGCAGACGGGCCGCCTCCTGCTCAATATGGAGAAGCTGCTCGAAGCGGGCGGAGCCTCGCTTTCCGATTTACTATATATAGTAGTTTATCTCCGCGACGTTTCCGACACCGCAGCCGTGTCTCGCTACATGTCGCTCCGCTTCCCCCGTTTGCCCGTGCTCATCACCGAGGGTCGGGTGTGCCGCCCCGAGTGGCTGGTCGAGATGGAGGGCGTGGCCGCCGTGCCCGTTCCCGCCGGCTGACGCCACTTCGCCCGGCGCCCTCTCTCGCGAGCGAAAGGGCCGCCCTTCCTTCCGTTTTAACACATGCAGGAAACTTTAAGGCCTCGGCTGTACTTTCGATTTTAACACTTCGAATAATGGCTCAGTTAAAAAATATTATTGCAAATAAGTTTGCTCGGAGGGGCATCAATGCGGAAAATAAAATTCTATTAATTTTGCTGCATTCTACAGGAGTGTGGATATGCGAAGAAACCATGAAGAAATCAATAAAAATAGATAAATGAATAAATCAAGGTGCATATGAAAAACCGTTTCAGCAGAATGGGTAATGCATTGCTTGGAGCGATGTGTTTACTTACGACTTGCGGACTTTCGTATTCCTGTTCGGACGACTACGATTTGGACGATACCAACCCGAGTTTCTTGGGTGGAAGTATCTACGATGAGCTGAAGTCGAGAGGAAACTTCGAAACGACCATCAAGTTGATCGACGATTTGGACTACGCCGACGTTATGTCGAAAACTGGTAGCAAGACTTTGTTCGTGGCCAACGACGATGCCTACGCAAACTTCTTCCAGACGACGACTTGGACGGACGGTCAGGGACAACCCGTCAGAAGCTACAATCAGCTTTCGACCAATCAGAAGCGTTTGTTGCTGTTCAACTCCATGTTGAACAATGCTTATGTAATGGAGATGATGGCCAACACTTCGGGTGGTGGTACCAACGAATGTCTCCGTCAGGTGACGCAGGCAGCTGCCACCGACTCCGTCGGCTACTGGCGCTGGGATCAGTTGCCCGTCAACGAGTATGTGGCCACCGAGGGCGAGGATGACTACCCCGACTTCTGGGCCAGCTATCGTCAGCAGTCGCGCGGTGGTATCTATATGGCGCTCGACGCTACGCAGCCCATGCTCACTCACTTCCTCGAAGGTCAGATGCGCAGTAAGAATATTTCCAATGACGACATCGCCTTCATTTTGGGACTCCCCGAAGGGTCTTGGGGTAACGAGAACCGCAGCTATATTTATAATGCGCAGGTGACCGAGCAGGATGTCACCTGCTTGAACGGCTATTTCCACGTGCTCGACCGTGTGCTGCAAACGCCTACCAATATGGCCGAAGTCATCCGTACGAATGGCAAGACGAAGCATTTCAGCCGCATGCTCGACCGTTTCAGTGCACCTTTCTATAATGCCAACCTGACGCAGCAGTATCAGGCGCTTCACCCCTCCATGTCGTTGAACGACTCCGTGTTCGAGAAGCGCTATTTTGCTGTGCGTTCGCAGGGCGGGAACCAGCTCTCCACGACGCCCGATGGCGAAGCGATGCCCGGCGCTTATCCTTACCTGGCTTTCGACCCGGGATGGAACGAGTATTCCGCCAGCAGCACCGAGGCCAAGGAGGTGGATATGGGTGTCATCTTTGCGCCCAGCGATGCTGCCATCGAGCAGTACTTCCTTCAGGGTAGTGGCGTCGCACTGCTGAACCGTTATGCCAAGGAGTTGCCTGTGACGCTCCAGAATTTGGATTACAATCTGGATCAGTTGCCTCTGACCATTGTTCGCTCGCTCATCAACAACCTGATGAAGACGTCGTTCAACGAGTCGGTGCCCAGCAAGTACCTCACCATCATGAACGATGCCCGCGACCAGATGTTCCCCGCAACGAGCTATCCCAGCGTCAGCGACTTTAAGACCAAGCTGGTCGACACCTGCCTGCTGGCCAACAATGGCTTGGTTTACGTAATCAACGAGGTGGTTGCACCGGCCGACTATGCATCGGTCATCGCTCCCGTGCTCACTTCGCAGAATGCACAGGTAATGCGTGCCGTCATCACGGCCGACGACAACTATGTGAACGGTAGCCAATACAACCAGGCTCCGTTGCAGAAGTATTTCAGCACCTATTTGAAGTCCATGCAGTCGCACTTCTCTCTCTTCGTTCCGACGGACGATGGCTTGAGCACGTATGGTTATGTCAACCCGATGTCTTTGGCTTCGGGCATGGCAGGTCAGTACAACTATTTGCGCTTCTCGTTCAGCAACTTCACGGCCAGCGACAATCAGAAACGCTTGCCGATCGAAGCCTCGGCCTATTCATATAATATGGAGACCGGACCGTCGGAGTCTGATGTTCGTATTTGGAGAAACGAAAGCCGCGAAGCGATTACGAGAGGACGTGGCGATACGAAAGCTTCCTTGCTCGAAGAGATGGTGGACCAGCACATTGTCGTGCAGGAGGATGCTGATGTCATCGGACAGAGCGAAAACGCACAGCGCTATTATCTCTCCCGTTCGGGTGCCCCCATCTATATTGCAAAGCCTTCGAATGCTACGAATGGATTGGGCATGGAGGTCAAAGGTGGCTTCCAGCTGATGCTCGATGCTCAGAACTCGGCAGCTGCATACAGCTCGGTTGTTACCGAAGGTTACGACCAGACGGGCGGTAGCGAGGAGGCCTATGGAAATGGTATGACCTATTTCTTGAACCGCCCCATGCAGCCGACAATGAATACGGTGTTCGACGTAATGAGCGAAAACGAAGAATACTCGGACTTCTATAATCTTTGCCTTTGCGGAGGTACCACAACTGCTCCCTACGATGCAGACCTCTTGAATGCGTGCGGCTTCCGCCTCAACGAAGAGGGCAACTTGATGGATGATAGCGACTGGTATTACGAAAGAATGAAATATCAGATCTTCTTGACCGAAGGTGTGATTAGCGGTTCGACCAGCAACAACTGCTACCCGCCCTCAGGAAGTGCAGTGGTTCGTTTCTTCAACAATTACAACTACACTGTTTACATCCCCACCAACGACGCCGTTCAGGCTGCCATCAACAATGGCTTGCCCACCTGGGACGACATCACCAACTTCGTCAACAGCTGCGAACGCTATGAGGCAGGTGTAACGGATGACGAGGGTAACGATATGGAAGGTATCATCATTGATGAGAATGAACGTGCCCAGGCTCAGGCCATGGTGACGGAACTCGTCAACTTCCTCAAATATCATTTCCAGGATCTCTCTGTCTTTGTCGATAATGTAACGTCCGTAGGCGAAGACAACGGCTACGATAGCTATTCTACCTCGTGCATCGACAACGAGCTGGGTAGTTATCTGATGCTGCGTGTGCGCCAGACGCCCGGCACGATGACCGTCTTGGATAACGCTGGCACTACGCACAACGTAACGTCGCTTTCCAACGTGGTTGCACGCGACATGAACTTCAATGCACGCGTGACGGCCGGAGAGTCCTGCTCGAGCATTAAGAATTCGTCGTATGTTGTTGTACACCAGATTGATGGTGCGCTCGACTTCCGCGAAGGAGCTGCCGGAGCATCCTATTCGTCTGCTTGGGAAACACCCGCAAAGGCCAAGGCTTTCATCAAGAAGTACGAAATTAGAAAGTAAATAGTAATATCATGAAAAATATAAAGTATCTGTTGACGCTCGCTTTGTGCTTCTGTTGCGCCGTCGCATTTGCACAAAAGAGAATCTCGGGTCGCGTTTGGAGTAAAACCGACGGACCGATCATTATGGCAAATGTCGTCGAGTTGGACAACTCGGGACGTGCTATCACGTCTACGACGACAGATATCAACGGTAACTTCTCTATGACTGTCCGCAACACGAACAACCGCTTGCAGGTTTCGTATGTGGGATATGCAAAGTTCGTGGAGAAGATCGGAGCACGCACGTCGTTCAACATCCAGCTGAAAGACGTTACCTCTCTTTCTACGGCCGAAGTCCGCGTCACGCGTAAAGTGACGTCCAACGGTCTGACCATTCCAGAACGCGAAATTTCAATGGCCAGCCAGTCGTTGAACATGGACGAAATGGAAGGTCTTTCCTTCGAAACGGCCGGTGAGGCTTTGCAAGGTCAGATCGCAGGTCTTGACATCGTGATGAATTCGGGTAACCTTGGTGCCGGTACCAGCATGCGTTTGCGTGGTGTTACTTCTATCAATGGTAGTCAGGAGCCTTTGATCGTTGTTAATGGCTATATCTTGGAGGATTACAGTGCAGATGAGCTCGACCTCACCAACATGGAGGACGAAGAGCAGTTTGCCACCCTTTTGCAGGTGAGCCCTGAAGACATCCAGAGCATCAAGGTGTTAAAGGATGCTTCGGCTACGGCCATCTGGGGTTCGCGTGGTTCTAACGGTGTTATCGAAATCACGACCCGTCGTGGTAGCCGCGGTAAGACGCGCGTCTCTTTTGGATATCGCTTCTCGGGCTCATGGCAGCCGGAGGGCATGAAGATGCTCGATGGCGATGGCTACACCATGATGTTGAAGGAGGCCTACTTCAACCCCGGTCAGAACGACGTGGCTTCTGGCATTGTTGAGCTCAGCTACATGCCTACGCACACGGCATACTATGCCAACTACAACAACAACACCGACTGGATCGACGAAGTAACCCAGTTTGGCCAGACGCACAATTATAGTGTGGCTGTCTCGGGTGGTGGTGAGAAAGCTACCTTCCGTATCTCTGGTAACTACGACCACGAAGTGGGTACGATTATCAAGCAGAGCCTCGACCGTTTCTCAACTCGTTTGGCCTTGGACTACTATGTGTCCGACCGCATCAAGTTCTCCTCAGACTTCGGTTTGACCTATACGAAGAACAACAAGAACTACGACGACTATCTCTTGGACAAGGCATATCAGGCCATGCCTAACATGGCCGTTTACCGCCAGGAGTATCGCGAGACGGCCGATGGCGTAGGTGAATATTACAACACGGGAGAATATTATATAATGCCTCCCGCTGCCACCGCAGCCGGCTTGGTGGCCAACAACAGCGGTCGTTCTTCTTACTACCTGAGTGACATGGTTTCCAACGGTAACCCCGTGGCCATCGCGAATCTGGCATGGAGAAAATGGTCTACTTATACCATTACGCCTCAGTTCTCTTTGGAATATAAGCTCTTGGGTAAGGAAGACAAGGAGACGCAGCTCAACTACCGTGGTGAGGTTTATATGAACGCCTACACGGAGACGCGTAATTCCTACTATCCTTCTTCGTTGACTTCCAACACGTGGGATCAAGGCATCGACCTGACGTCCAACTACGAATTCAAGAGCTTGCAGTTTACGACGCGCCACCAGCTCGTCTTTGCTCCTTACTTCTTGAACGAGGATCATAGCTTGCAGGTGTTGGTACGTGGTGAGTTGGGAACGAATACGTCGAGCACGCAGTCGCTTTCTTCCTCCGGTATCAGCGGCGGTATCACCGATCCGACGGTGCCTGGCTACCTGACGGCCTCTACGACGTCTACCGGTAAGGGGCATACGCTGAGCGGTACGGGATCTATCCACTACGCTTTCGCACAGAAGTATATCATCGACTTTACGCTTCGTGCCGACGGTAGCACCAAGTTCGGTTCGGGTAGCAAGTGGGGCTTCTTCCCCGGTATCTCCGGTCGTTGGAACATCAGTGATGAAGTTTTCTTCCAGCCTTTGAGAAAGGTCATCAGCATGTTGGCCTTCCGTCCGGGTTGGGGTATCACGGGTAACGCTTCTTTCCAGGAAGGTCTTATCTACAACAACTATTCTGCTATCGGCCAGTATAACGGAGTGCAAGCCATCGCACCTTCGAACCTGCGTCTTACGGAAATTCAGTGGGAGAAAACCAAGTCGTGGAACATGGGTTTCAACTTGAACTTCTTCGATGATTTGATTCAGTTCGATTTGAACATCTACAATAAGAATACTACCGATCTCTTGATGTCGGGCGTGCGCATACCGTCGTCTACGGGATTCTCTACGTTGCCTTGGGCAAATGTCGGTTCTTTGGAGAATAAGGGTTGGGAATTGTTCGTTAATACCCGTCCTGTCTTCAAGGTTGGTAAGTTCAGCATGAAGTTCCGTTTCAATGTGGCACAGAATTTGGGTAAGATCACTTCGATGGATGCCAACGTCCTGGCAAGCATGAACCCCGATTTCAACTACGCCAATGAAAACTACATGAGCCGTGTGCAGATCGGTCATGCTTTGGGTAGCATCTACGGTTTCCGCTACAAGGGCGTGTATGCCTACGACTACGACCACAACGGCTATTTCCTCGATGAGAGCAAGAACGATTATGTCAACCCTGACGGCTCCACCAACACGGCTGCCGCTACGGGCAAGACAGCACCTATCGTTTATGACGCCAACGGCAACGTCGTGTACGACAAGGATGGCAACCCTCTGCCTATGATGTTCAACTACGGTGGTGTCAACTATCAGTTCCAGGGTGGTGACGTAATCTACGAGGATATCAACCACGACGGTCAGATCAACGAGCTTGATATCGTCTACTTAGGTAGTTCTAACCCGAAAGTGAACGGAGGTTTTGGTATCGACATCTCTTACGGACGTTGGGAGCTGAAAACCAATTTCAACTTCCGTATTGGTAACAAGATTATCAACATGGCCCGTATGAAGGCTGAGGATATGAGAACCAACAAGAACCAGAGCGCTGCTGTGGCTCACCGTTGGAGAAAGAACGGTCAGGAAACGGAAATTCCGCGCGCCATGAATGCTTCTGTCGGTACGTCGTACAATGCTTTGAGCAGCGACCGCTATGTAGAGCCCGGCGATTTCCTTCGTTTCAACTACTTGCAGCTGGCTTACAGCTTCGATCCTGCCAAGTTGAAGAAGTATGGCATTTCGCAGCTCCGTTTCTCTCTTACGGGTAACAACCTGTTCTGCTGGTCGAAGTACTCCGGTGTCGACCCCGAGAAGTCGGCTTCGGGTTATAGCCCCTGCATCGATAATTCGCAGACACCGCGTACGCGTTCGTTTACGTTTAGCTTTAACATCGGTTTCTAAGACGCATAGCAATGAAAAGGAAAAATATATATGCCAAAGTAGCTTTGTCGGGCGTGCTGGCCTTGTCTCTCGGCATGACTTCCTGTGAGGACTTCCTGACGGTGTATCCTACCAATCAGATCCCCGAGGAGCAATTCTTCCAGGACAAGAACGACTTGGACAATGTCCGGGCAGCAGCTTATTTCCAGATGACAAACTTTACTAATAAGATTTTGATATGGGGTGAGGCACGTTCGGACAACTTCAGCCTCCGCGACGTGAATGAGTCGTATGAGCGCTTGCAGAATGGTGTGCTACAACCCACTGAGGATATGTTCGATTGGGCTCCTCTCTATACAGGCATCAACTACTGCAACAAGGTGCTGGAAGAGGGGCAGCGCATGATCGATGAGAACGTCGATCCGAGCTTCCGTGATGGCGACTGGCAGCCCATCAAGGCCGAAATGACAGCCCTTCGTGCTCTGTATTATTTCTACTTGGTACGTGCCTATCGTGACGTTCCTTACGTGACCTATTCTATCAGTACGGACGCGCAGGCTATGCGCGAAGGTCGTACGCGCGCTGTTGCAGGTGCTGCCATTCTTGGCGACTTGATACAGCAGTTGGAGGATGTCAAGGATGTGGCTGCTACCAACTTTGGTTCTACGTCAGAGAACAAGGGTCGCTTCACCAAGTTGGGAGTACGTGCTCTTTTGGCTGACATGTATCTTTGGAGAGGCTGTCTGTTGAAAAATTATCAAGATAAGGGAGGCTTGGATGCTAACCTTACGGATATTATTTCCGAGGACAGCACGACGGTGACCACTGCCGATGGCGTGTTGGTCGACAAGGCTTACACCGATAACCTCAGCACGGAGTGCTTCCAAATGGCGGCAGAGCGTGCGCAGGATGTCATAACCTCTTTGAAGGCAGATTACGACGAGGAATTGGAGAATTCGTTTGGAATATCGCAGTTGGAGCGCGAACAGCCCTATCCCTTGACGCGCATGCCAGATTATAGTACGACTTCTGTATCGGATGTGGTGTATTCGACCATTTGGGGCAGTAAGAACTCTACCGAAAGTATTTTCGAGCTGCAATACGATGGAACCAATTTGGTGAATTCTACGGTCAACAACTTCTTGAGCAATTATGCAAATGGAGCATTGAACGCCGGTACGTTTACAGCTAATTCCAATTTGATTGGTAGTGCCAATTCTATCAACCCGACCAAAGGCTTTGGCCAGACTGATATTCGTCTGTTGGAGTCGGTACAGTTCCAGTCTATGTCGCAGTCGTCCTTCTTTATCATGAAGAACACCGCGACGAGCCTTACCATTGCAGACTTGGAGGACATGACCGAGGGTTACTCGGGTACGCCCAACTACCGTAGCTCTGCATCTTCTAATGCAAACTGGCCTGTTTATCGTCTGACGGATGTCATGTTGATTAAGGCCGAGGCTTTAGCACGTTCCAATACGAATTTGCAGGAAGGTTTCAGTTTGGTAAACGAGATTTTTGCACGCTGTAACCCGGCACTTGGTAGCTCTGTCAGCACCGAGAACGACTACGTGGACAATGCAGATTTGCAGTGCGATCGTTTAAATGATAATTATTATTCAGGGAAGAGCGCTAACGATTTGTTGACCCTGGTTTATAATGAACGTCAGCTTGAATTCTTTGCTGAGGGTAAGCGATGGTTCGATTTGGTTCGCCAGGCAGAGGCCGACAATTCTACGGAGACTGCCTTGGAATGGATGGCTGCATCTACTTCTTTGCAGAACCGTTTGCGCACACTGTACTCCATGTACAATCCTATTTATTATCGCGAGCTGGATGCCAATGGGGTAGAAAATGGAGGCTACTTGCACCAGAACCCTGCTTGGGAGAAGTATAGCAATTAATTAATTGTTCATTTTCAATGGAAAAGAGATATATGTCAATCAAACGACTTACAGGAAGCTTGGCTCTTGCTGTGTTGTCTGTTTCCACGCTCACGCTGACTGGCTGCAAGGAGACGATTGACTCTTCTAATTTTGCCATCGCTGATGAGCCTACGGTTTTCGACTACCTGAGCGACGACAGTCGTTTCTCGGATATCGTATCGGTCTTCGAGCGGGTCAATCTGGTGGAAGTGCCCGATGGTTCCAACTATACCTCCTCTTCCATAGCGAATACGTTGCAAACGCGTGGAAATTATACCTGTTTCATTCCTACAAACGAGGCAGTAGAGGAGTATGTGAGCAGTCTGACAGGTGGCGCGTCGACCGACGTAAATCAGTTGACAGAAGAGCAGGCCACAAACTTGGCTAAAAACTGCATCATTGACAACGGAGATAATCCTGCTTACGAAAGCCCAGATTTTCCCACGGATGGTTCCTTTGCCATTTCCAATATGAACGACCGTGTTCTTACGTGTGAGGAAATCAGTGTTGATGAGTCGGGTGCAACTTTGACCGAATCCTACTACTTGATAAATGGTGAGGCACGGGTGACGGAGACCGATCATGAAGTAAGCAACGGGATGGTTCATGTGGTGGATAAAGTGATTGCTCCCTCTTCTGATAATGTGGCGGATATGATTAAGGCGGCAGACAATATGCACCTTTTCTCCTATTTGCTTACGTTGACGGGCTGGGATGTCAAGATGACGAATTATCGTGATGAGGATTATGAGGCTCAGGATAAGGATGAGACAATGAACTTGGCGAATGTGGGCGATGTCACGGTTCAGCAAAGACGAAATTATGGTTATACAGCTTTTGTGGAAACCGATGATGTCTACAAATCCGAGTGGGGCCTGAACATTCAATATAATGAGGCGACGGGTTCCATTGAGAACTGGGCTGAAATTGAACCTCAGATCATTCAGAAGGTAACTGCTGTGTATGGCGAGCAGGACGCAGATGATTATACGTCTGAGGACAATGCGCTCAATCGCTTTGTGGCTTATCACCTTGTAGAAGGTGGTATCCGTCCGGGTGGTTTCGTTCATCACTTGAACGAGTATAACTATCGCTATGGTAGCGACATTCAGAATCCGAGTACGAATTACACGGTGGATGTATGGGACTACTATACGACAATGGGTTCGCACAGAGGACTTATGAAGATAGTACAGAGTGCGTTCGAAAGCGATAACCCGTTTTATATCAACCGGGTCTGCGAGTATGATAACGACCGTTATCAGCAGCAGAGCGTCGTCAATCGAGGCGTGAAATTAAGCTTGACAAATGGCAATAACGATAACAATGCCTTGAACGGCTTTTACTATCCGATCGATGCAGTTTTACTGTATGATGACGCGGTGCGGACTGATTTGGCTAACGAACGTATTCGTGTCGATTTGACGACGATGCTGCCCGAATTGGCCTCTAATAATATTCGCGGCGGTGCCTACCGTGCTTTCCCCACTGGTTACTTCTCGAATATTACCAACGAATCGAGTAGTACGGAGATCTTTTATTTGAATGTGGCATACAATCCGCGTGGCAAACGCGATTGGAAAGACGCGCAGGGTGATGAATTCATCTTTAGCGGTGTTTACGATTTCGTGTTGAAGTTGCCCCCGGTACCAGCCGACGGCTTATACGAAATTCGTATGGGACTTTCGAACAATAACCTCCGTGGTATGGCTCAGATTTATTTTGGCGACGATCCCAACAACCTGTTGCCTGTCGGCCTTCCTGTCGACATGCGTCAAGAGTTTGATAATGGTCAGAATCCAGGAATACCTTGGGTCGCAGATTCCGAGACGGATGAAGTTATCAACCGTGAGAACGACAAGAACCTGCGCAATCAAGGCTACATGAAGGGGCCGAAATACTATATGATGTGTGACGGACTGGGGCCTGAGGGCCAAACGATAAGAGAGGCTACCGATCCCGATCAACCCGCTTTGCGGCGCATCATCACTACCGAGAAAATGCGGGCCGACAGAACCTATTACTTGCGTTTCAAGTCGGCGCTCGATTCCCGAGACGCTCAGTTCTTTGTCGATTATTTCGAGTTGGTCAACTCGTCTGTATATAATGGTTCAGAGGCAGAAGACGTCTGGTAATAACATCAAAAAATCTCAACAATGAAAGGTCTTAATAACATATTAGTAAAAGGTGGCTTTTGGGGAGTTGCGGCACTCTTTGGGGTGACGGCATGCTCTGATGACCATTTTGACATCCAGACGGCCGGGCCCGTAGGCTCGAAGACGATCTGGCAAAATATCGAGGAGCAGCCGCAGCTCGACTCTTTGGCCATGATTTTGAGTCGTACGGTCGTAATGAAAGATGAGAACGACCAAAAGTCTGTCCTGACTTATGCTGAACTGCTCAATCAGTCGCAATCGTTCACGGTATTTGCACCTCTTAATGGAACGTACAATGCCAAGCAATATATTGACTTGCTGAACGAAGCTGATAACTTGATGGCTTCCGGAACGGAGGAAGGTAAAGCGCAGGCTTTGGCTTTAAGGTATACGGTAAGCAACCAGTTTGCAGGTAATCATATTGCACGGTTCAATTATGAATCGAACCAGAGTGCTCAGGATGTTCGCATGCTCAACTCGAAGCTTTGCGAGTTTAACGCAGGCGATAAACTCTTCAATGGAGTATCGTTGAGTTCCGATGAATACAATGCTTCAAACGGAACGATGCATGTGCTGAATGGCCAGTCGCCTTTCAGAAACAACATTTACGACTTCATGGAGAACGACTCGCGTTTCTCAGATATCTACGCTTATCTGTCTGATCCGCTTATCGAGACGCGAGAGTTTAGTGAGTCACAGAGTACACAGGGAGCCATGAACGAAAATGGTGAAATGATTTATGTTGACTCTGTTTACGTAACCCATAACGAAGTATTGGACTACTGCGGTGCACTCATCAGCAACGAAGACAGTCTGTACATCGCCATGATTCCTACAAATGAGGCTTGGAAGGAGGCCATTGAGACTTTGAAGCCTTATTTGAACTATGCCGACGAGTATGGGTATGATACCCAGAATCGAGTTGTAAACAATAGCTACTTCGGTCAGACGCAAACATTCACGCAAGAAGAGCGTGACTCCTTGTTTGAGTATAATGCAAAAATGATGTTGGCTCAGAGCATGTTTGTTAACCCGTCGACGTTTGACGGTATCGACACGTCTGATTCGGCTGCCGTCATCAGTCATGCTTTGTCTGCCGACTCGCTGATTGCAACAAACTATGTGATATACTACAACCCGACGCCGGGGCAGCAGAATCCGATATTCAACCCGGCTGTGCCTACACGCGCATCTAATGGGTATATTTTCCCGTTGGAACATTTCAAGACCGATCCGCGCTATGTATGGATGACTGAGACAGAATTCTCTCCGTCGGGATCGTATATGTTCGGTCAGAACTTGGCCAACTATTCAACGATCACCTTGACCGACGCCAATCGTAATACGGAGATCGAAGGTGCTGAGGATGTCGACTATATTGTACGCTTTGAGAAGTCGGGTTCCATGAGTTTGTATTTCGGCATGCCGTCCAATTTGTTGAGTGGAGAGTATAAGATCAGTGCTGTGATGGCGCCGTCTGCTATCTTGCTCAATTATGCCGAGAGTGAGGAAGCTCAGGATGAGGAAATCGAGTTCGATGCAACGATTGAAACCGATTACAACCAGACGATGGGGCAAAGAGTTACAGGATTGACGGTTTCGCCCGAAAAGGTGGATACAGTTGTGCTGTGGGAAAACTTTAAGTTTGAAAGAGCTTACTACGGACTGCCTGAGGGGGTCTCTTCTTTCCCCGTTTTGCGCCTGTCCTTGAGCCCGAGATACAGAAATTGTAATGCATTGAACATCATTCAGTTTATCATTGAGCCGGCTCGTCCTAACGAAGATACGACTGAAGGAGAGTAAACACTGTTAATCTTAAAACTGAAAGCAATGAATAAGAATAAACGAGTCAACAAAATGCATGGTGCCTTGCGTACGGGGGTTTGCCTCTTTATGCTGTCGGGCGCATGTGTATTGTCGGCACAAGCCCAGTCTTCGGCCGACGATGCAGCAGCTCCTGCCACGACCGTTCAGGCCAAACAACCCGAGGCTTCTAAATATGAGATGCGTAAGGTGTCGGGCTTTATATATGATGCTGCCACGCACGAACCTATCTCGGGTGTGCGCGTACAGGCACTTAACAACCGTCGTTACACGGCCATGACAGACGAAAAGGGTGCTTATACCATCAATGTGCCTGAGTATGTGACAACGCTGTTCATTTCGACGGACGGATACAACAATGTGCAGATTGGTATCAAGGGCGCCCAAGACCAAAACGCTGAGTTGTACAGCACGAAGGTGAAGAACATCTATGCGGATGGTACAGAACTCCTTTCGCGCCAAGTGATGACCGTTGACAATTCGAGTGCACTGACGATTGAGAACGACATCGAGAACAAGCTGAATGCCACGGTTCGCACCATTAATCGTGGTGGAGTTCCTGCGCAGGGAGCAGCTATGTTTATCAACGGTTTGACATCTTTGAATGCAAATGCTCAGCCGCTGGTTGTCATTGATGGCGTGATCTGCGATATGCAGTATGACCGCACGACGTTGCACGACGGCTTTGTGACGAACCTCTTCAATATCATCGACACCGAAGACATCGAAAGCGTAGAAGTATTGAAGAATGGAACCGCACTGTATGGTTCGCAGGGTGCCAATGGTGTGATTAAAATCACGACCAAGCGCGGAAAGAGCCTTGCCACGCGCATCAAAGTGCGTGTGTATGGCGGTTTCGAACAGGCACCTGAACTGACAAGGATGATGAACGCCAGTCAGTATCGTTCCTATGTATCTGAGTTCTTGGGTACGACGGATCAGGCTGAATATCTTTCTTCTCCCTCGAGCGTTCCCTTCCTGAACGAAGATAAGAGCTATCTCTTCTACGATATGTATCACAATGAGACAGATTGGCAGAAGGACCTCTATAAGGATGCATTTACGCAAAACTATAAGGTGAGCGTTGAGGGTGGTGACGACGTGGCTGTGTATAACCTTTCGTTAGGTTATTCCCAGGCAGACGCAACGGCAAAACAGACGGATTTCAACCGCTTGAACATTCGTTTCAATACGGATGTCATCATGTTTAAGAACTTTACGGCTGCAATGGATATGTCCTACTCGCGCAACGCTTATAATCTGCGCGATAACGGATGGGCAGAAGACTATTCGCAGCGTAACATTTCTTCGCCGAATGTGCTTGGCTTGATCCAGTCGCCGTTCCTGAGTATGTACGATTATTTCGTATATTATGACCCGACGCAGATAAACAACGGAGCCGGTGGCCTTGTTTTAGGACACACGGACAAGGTATATGCTGGTAAGAATTATTCCGAAACGAATAATCCGTTGGCCTTTGCTTCCCAGTTTGGATACGAAGGTCTTGCCAATCCGTATTGGATTTTGGCAAACGGCCAGGGTGACAATAAGAACTATCAGGAGCAGACCCAGTTCAACATCAACATCGCTCCGAAGTATCAGGTGAACGAGTATCTGACGATTTCTGACCGTTTCAGCTATATTCTGAACCGTACGAACGAGAAGTATTACCTGCCCAATAACGGTACGCCTACTAAGGAGGTGGAAGGCTTGGGTTCGGTACAGAGCATCATCCGTACGCAGTTTGGTAAGGAGACGACGTTGTTCAACGATTTCCGCGTTGACTGGAAGCGCGTGTTCGGTGCGCACACCATTAATATATTTGGTGGTTTCCGCTTGGCTTCGTACACTTATTCCGACAGTCGGATTACGGGCTACAACAACGACAACGACAAGATGCCTAACATGTCCTACTCGTTGCAGTATAAGGATTATGGTGGTACAAGCGACCGCTGGATCAATTTGGCATACTACCTGAATGCTGATTACAACTTCAAGAATCTTTATTTCTTGCAGGCAACGGCAACGATGGAAACCTCTTCGCGTTTTGGCCGTGAAGCTAAGGGTGGTATAGGTCTGGCCGGTGTTCGCTGGGGTATCTTCCCCTCCGTGCAGGCCGGGTGGTTGATGTCGTCTGAAAAGTGGTTCAACGTGAAGCCCATTAATTATTTGAAGATTAATGCAGGTTACGACGAGAGTGGTAATGACAACGTTGACTACTATGCAAGCCGTACTTACTTTGAGAACATCAAGTTCATGGATAGAGCTACGGCATTGCAGTTGGCTAACATTCAGAATGCAGCCATCCAGTGGGAGACGACGCGTCGTTTCAATGTAGGCTTTGAAGCTTCGCTTTTCAACAACAGACTGTATCTGGCTGCCAATTACTATTATGCCAAGACGTCCGATTTGTTGACGCGTAAGGCTGTGAGCGACATCACGGGTTTGCCTTATATCTGGTCGAACGATGGCGCGTTGAAGAACACTGGTGTGGATGCAAGCATTAATGCTGTGCTTGTGAATACGCGCAATTGGAAGTGGCAGCTTGGTTTCAGTGTCGGTCACTATAAGAACGAAATCACCGAGCTTCCCGGTTCGAGCCTGAATACGATTACGCATTACGCTCTTGATGCTAATGGTCGTGAGATTGAAGACCAGGCCACGACCATCCACGGCTATACATCGTCGGTTTATGGAACGGATAACATCCTGACGGCTGTTGGTCATGCAGCAGGCGTGTTCTACGGCTATAAGACGGCCGGTGTCTTTGCCAGCGACGCCGAAGCCTCGCAGGCATCAGAGCTGTATGGCTATCTGCGCTACCCGACCGGCTTGGCCGAGCAGCCTTACCGTAACTTCAAAGCTGGCGACGTTCATTTCGTCGATATGAATGGTGACGGCTGGATTTCCGAGGCCGATATGACGGTGATTGGCGATCCGAACCCCGATCTTTACGGTAATATCTTCACCAGTCTGACGTGGAAGGACTTGACGTTGGATATCAGCCTTAAGTATTCTTTGGGTAATGATGTCTTCAATTACCAGCGTTCGCAGCTTGAGTCGGGTAACAATATTTGGAACCAGACGACGGCCATGGTAAACCGTTGGCGCTATGATGGACAAAGTACCGATGTGCCTCGCGTGATGGATTCCAGCAACGATGAATGGGTTAACAACGAACGCTTCTCGGATCGTTGGATCGAGGATGGCTCTTACCTGAAGCTGAAGAAAGTTCGTCTGACCTATCGCATACCTCTTTCGTTGAGCTGGTTGCAAGGTCTCTCCGTCTGGGGTGAAGCCAACAATGTCTTCACAATTTCCAAGTATCTTGGAAACGATCCCGAAGTCTCTGTCGGCAACGGTGTGCTCTACCAGGGTATTGACGCCGGTTACCTGACACAAAGCCGTAACTTTAATGTGGGTGTAACCATTAACTTGTAAACTTACGAAGCAATGAAAAAGAAATCAATCATAGCTCTTTTCATCGGACTCTTGGGAATGGGCTCTGTGGCTACGTCCTGCGAGGACATGCTGACGCCGGAGATGGACCGCTATACCGAGAATTTCGATGGAAAGGATACCGTGAATTTCTATCTCGGAATTATGGCCAATCTCCAAGAGATGGTGGAACAGAACACCATCTTGGGAGAAATCCGCGGCGACTTGACAACAACAACGCAATACACGAGCGATTCTATTGCCGGTATAGCCAACTTCACCGATTTGCGCGATGGAGATAACGAGCTCCTGAACCGTGCTGCCTATTACAAGGTGATCAACCAGTGTAACTTTTACCTGAACAAGGTTGATTCCCTGGCAGCCAAGAATGGTGTTTACTACATGCAGAAGGAGACGGCACAGGTGCTCCTTATCCGTGCATGGACGTATATGCAACTGGTTCAGAACTACGGTTCCGTACCCTTTATTACGGACCCCGTAGATAACGCGAATACCGGTTGGGAAACCAATCCTCCAAAAGGTTTTGCCGATGCCAATAATCTGGTCGATCTTTTGAAGAACGATTTGAAGCAGGCGCAGACCTATGAGGAGCGCTACGGTTATCCTAACTATGGCAGCTTCAATACGGGTGCCGTGACAGTGGGACATCGTTATATGATGATTTTCCCGGCAGATCTGGTGATTGCAGATTTGTATCTGTTGCGTGGTGCCAGCCAGTCGGACTATGAATTGGCTGCTCAGCACTATTACAATTATTTGGAAGAAAGCGATGTGGCTAAGATCGACGATCGTCAGATTCCTGTTTCTGAACGTATTTCGGGTGGCGAAACTTCCTATACGTTTACACCGACGTACTGGCTGAGCGGTGTGTTCACGGATATGAATTATAACCCCTCTGTCCGCACGTTTGTTGCTATACCTTCGGCAGCCAACACTTCGTTTGGAAAGGTGCTGACGCGTATTCCGCAAATGTATGGATATGACATTCATTCGACGAACTCAACGACGACGTCTGATGAAGATTCCGAAGGCAACACGACGGTGACAACCGATGGTCAGATCACGGTGACGCCTAACATCCGTACACGCCAGATTGCTCCGTCAAGATCTTACGAGAAGCTGAATGCTGCTCAGCTGTATAAGCGTGTCACGACGAATTCTGACGGTATTCCGACTGAGATCGAATACTTCGAAGAGGCTGGTGACGGACGTATTTCCGGTTCTGCCCCTTATTATCGTACGGATGAAGGACGTGTACGTTTTATTCAGAAGTTCTGCGCAACGTCTAACGTTTACAGCGATGAAGCAAGCGGCGGTTTCTCGTTCCGCTATGTCATTCCTGTTTATCGCACGGAGCAAGTTTATTTGCGCTTTGCCGAAGCTATCAACCGTGCTGGCTTCCCGCATTATGCTTACGCCATTTTGCGTGATGGCTTGAACAATGAACTTATACCTGAGCTGGAAGATTCGGTTGCAGTTACGACGGATGAAGCTACGGGCAAGAAGACGTATCAGACGGTGGCCTATTTCGACAGCATCGACAATGGCATCAACTATCTGACGATTGACGAAATGCGCCGTGCAGCCGATAAGCCTTGGCTCGATTTCTCGAGCACCGTTTGGACCAACACCGGTATCCATGCAATGGGTTGCGGCCAGTCGTATGATATCGACTCTCTTTATACATACGACAAAGTGGTAGCAGCGCGTGTGGAAGAAGAAATAGCACGTTCCGGTGCCAGCTTTGAGGCAACAGCTTCCAGCCTTTTCTCGAGTGTGAAGCAAGATGCCGAAGAGGGCACGCCCGGCGAAGGTGAAGAAGGCGGAGAAGAGGAAACTGGCGATCCTAACATTCCCGGTGAGACCGAGGAGAATCCTCTCCCGATGGCCGATCCCGTAGGTGCCAATCCTGCTGAAATCAATGCTGTTGAAACGTTGATTGCAGACGAGATGGCTCTCGAAACGGCTTTCGAAGGTTTCCGCTATTACGACTTGATGCGTATTGCCCGTCATAAGAACAACGACGTCAATTCACCTGTTTCCAATTATGGGTCGTATTGGATGGCATGGCTCATCTCGCGCCGTACGCTCGATCTGGCGCCTTACGAAGAGCCCGCTATGACGGATGGAACGTTGTTCAATCTGCTCTCGTCACCCGATAATTGGTATCTGCCCGAACCCACGTATTAAATCGAAGCAGATAATAACTTTTTGAAGGCGGCTCCAACATATGGAGCCGCCTTCGTTTTGTTTTTTTCAGACGGGAAAACAACTTTTGCGGGGGAGATACGGATTGCTAAACCCGCGTTTTTGCGAAAAATGAAAGGGAAGCTTACGCGATGGCAAGTGAGAGCCTTGTCATCTGTCCTATTCGGTCGGTGAGAACTGGCTGCAAAACGTAGAAGCGAGAATTAATTTTGAAGCACATGAGATGTGTTATGCTGCATTTTGACGTAATGTAAGGTTATTCCGAGGTTATGCGTTAATTTGGCTTTGAAATATGAAGTTTTTGTGACGCTTTGTATTTCGTATTCGTATGTACTATACTTTTTGTTTAAATTGATGATTGCGCAATGGCAAAAAAAATGTGTTGCTTTGCTTCCCGTCTCATATAAATTTGCGATATTTGCATAATAAACCGATAAACCATCGCATGAAGTTTACTGCAAAGCAAATAGCGGATTACCTCCACGGTGAGGTCGATGGAAACGAAAGTACAACGGTCGAGACTTTTGCAAAAATAGAGGAAGGTCTGGCCGGAGCAATCTCTTTCTTGGCCAATCCGCGCTATGAGCATTATATATACAACACACAATCGTCGATTGTTCTGGTGAACAAGGATTTTGTTCCCTCTCAACCCGTAGCAGCCACCTTAGTACGCGTCGATAATGCCTACGAGGCCATAGCGCGCCTGCTGACGCTCTATCAGCAGTTTGTCAAAAAGCGCGAAGGCATACATCCCTTGGCTTTTGTGGCAGAGAGCGCAAAGTTGGGTGAGGGCTGTTACGTCGGATCGTTCGCTTATGTTGGCGAAAATGTCGTGGTAGGCGCTGGTACGCAGGTGTATCCGCATGCTGTAATTGAGGAAAATGTAAGGATCGGAGACGATTGCATCCTCTATCCGAACGTATCAGTCTATCACGACTGCGTGTTGGGAAATCGTGTAACGCTTCATTCCGGTTGTGTCATCGGTGCAGATGGTTTCGGCTTTGCTCCCGCTGCTGATGGGTATGAGAAGATACCTCAGATAGGTATCGTTACGATTGAGGACGATGTGGAAATTGGTGCCAATACGTGTGTAGACCGTTCCACGATGGGATCGACGTATGTGCGGAAGGGAGTGAAACTTGACAACCTCGTACAGGTGGCCCACAACTGCGATGTAGGTGCCAACACCGTGATGTCGGCGCAAGTGGGAGTCGCTGGCTCGACAAAAATAGGCGAGTGGTGCATGTTTGGCGGCCAGGTGGGCATAGCAGGTCATGCGGAAATCGGTGACCGTGTGCTCAGTGGCGCGCAGGCCGGTATAGCCGGAAGCATACGCAAGGGGCACGTTACGGTGCAAGGCTCTCCGGCCATCGATGCCAAGAACTTTGCCCGGTCCAGTGTCGTCTTCAAGCATTTGCCCGAGATGTACGCTGAGCTGAACCGTATGAAGGAAGAACTTGAAGCATTGAAGAACCGAGTAAAATAGGAAACGGTTATGTTCAAACAGAAGACTTTAAAAGGCAGCTTCTCGTTGTTTGGAAAAGGGTTGCACACAGGGCTGAACCTGACGGTAACCTTTCATCCGGCACCCGAGAACCATGGTTATAAAATACAGCGGATCGATTTACCGGAGCAGCCCGTCATCGAGGCCATTGCCGAAAATGTCGTGGATACGTCGCGCGGCACTGTTGTGGCTAAGGGTGACGTGCGGTGCTCGACGATCGAGCATGCTATGGCCGCCCTTTATGCACTTGGCATCGACAATTGCCTGATTACGGTAAACGGCCCCGAGTTTCCCATCCTTGATGGCAGTTCGCATCCGTATGTGGAGAGCATTCACCAGGTCGGCATTGAGGAACAGAACGCGCCGAAAGATTTTTATGTCATTAAGAAGAAAATCGAAGTGCGCGATGAAGTGAGCGGCTCGTCTGTAATTATTCTTCCTGACGAGCAGTTCTCAATTACGGCGATGATATCGTTCGATTCGCAGTTTATCAATAGCCAGTTTGCCACGCTCGACAACATGGACGATTTTGCCACCGACATTGCGTCGGCGCGTACTTTCGTTTTTGTGCGAGAAATTGAGCCTTTGCTGCGGGCCGGTCTGATTAAGGGCGGCGACTTGGAAAACGCCATCGTTATTTACGAACGGCAAATTTCGCAAGAAAACCTTGATAAGCTAGCCGATTACATGAAGGTGGAGCACAAAGATGCTTCGAAGCTGGGCTATCTCAACGACAAGCCGCTGGTATGGCCCAATGAGCCTGCCCGTCACAAGCTCCTGGACATTATCGGTGATATGGCGCTTATTGGCCGTCCCATCAAGGGGCGTATCATCGCCACGCGGCCGGGTCACACCATTAATAATAAGTTTGCTCGCCAGATGCGCCGCGAGATTCGTGCGCATGAGGTTCAGGCTCCCGTTTACGACTGCAACGAGGCGCCTGTAATGGACGTAAACCGTATCCGCGAGCTTCTGCCGCACCGTTATCCGATGCAGCTGGTCGATAAGGTCGTAGAAATGGGCTCTAACTACATAGTAGCTGTCAAGAACGTGACGTCTAACGAGGCTTTCTTTCAGGGGCATTTTCCACAGGAGCCTGTCATGCCCGGTGTCTTGCAGATTGAAGCCATGGCGCAGGCCGGCGGTTTGCTTGTGCTCAATTCTGTGGAGGAGCCAGAGCGATGGAGCACGTATTTCCTGCGTATCGATGATGTGAAGTTCCGACGCAAAGTCGTTCCGGGCGACACCTTGCTTTTCCGCGTCGAATTGCTGGCCCCGATACGGCACGGCATTTCTTCTATGAAGGGATTTGCATTTGTTGGAGAGACCGTCGTAATGGAGGCGACGTTTACGGCGCAGATTGTGAAGAATAAATAATCATATAAAGGCAAAAGGCCGTTCCAGATGGAGCGGCCTCTCCTGTAAATCGAATATCATGAGCAACATAAGTCCTTTGGCATTTGTTCATCCCGAAGCAAAAATCGGAGAGAATTGCGAAATCGGTCCTTTTTGCTACATAGATAAAAATGTAGTTATTGGCGATAATAATCGCTTGATGAACAGCGTGACGGTTCTTTACGGCGCACGTATAGGTAATGGAAATGTGTTTTTCCCGGGTGCGGTAATCGGTGCCATCCCACAAGACTTAAAGTTCCGTGGCGAGGACACCACAGCCGAAATCGGTGACAATAATACCATCCGCGAGAACGTGACGATCAACCGCGGTACGGCAGCGCAGGGCAAAACGCTCGTGGGCAGCAACAACCTGTTGATGGAAGGAGTGCATGTGGCTCACGACGTCAACATGGGCAGCGGCTGCATCGTGGGCAATTCTACCAAAATTGCGGGCGAGGTGATTGTTGACGACTTGGCCATTATCAGTGCCAACGTGCTGATACATCAGTTTTGCCGGGTGGGCAGCTACGTGATGATAGGCGGAGGCACACGCACGGGGCAGGACATCCCGCCGTATACAATGGCAGCCCGTGAGCCCGTGGCCTATTGCGGATTAAACCTCGTAGGTCTGCGTCGCCATGGCTTCGCCAATGAACTGATTGACAACATTCACAATACGTATCGTCTGCTGTATCAGCGCGGGAAGCTGCGTGACGAATGTATTGCAGAGATACATGCGGAAATTCCGATGAGCAAGGAAATCGAATATATTCTCGATTTTGTACAGACCTCCAAGCGGGGTATCATAAAATAACACGGCCATGTTGTTCAGAATTAAATTTATATCGGACGAAGTAGACGGTTTTCTCCGGGAAATTGAGATCGAAAGCGACGCTACTTTCTTGGAATTGAACGAAGCTGTATTGTCGTCATGCGGATACCCTGATGATCAGATGACTTCTTTCTATATTTGTAATGACGAGTGGGAGCGTAAGCAGCAGATCACGCGTGAGGATATGGGGACGAGCGGATCTGACGAGGATATCTACGTCATGGAGCGTACGCGTCTGAGTGAATTTATCGAGGATGAAGACCAGAAAATGGAGTTTATTTTCGACCCATTTTCGGAGCGTGCCTTTTATTTGGACGTAACGGAGTTGATACCCGGCAAACATTTGGAGCATCCGGTCGTTGTGCGTAGCAAAGGCGAGGCTCCCGAGCAGATAAAATTGCCTGATGACGAAATAGTTGTACCTGCCGCAGGCAAGAAAGGCTCTACGCTCGACGAGGACGAAGCCTCGGAGTTTTATGGCAACGATGGCTTCGAGAGCGACGAGTTTGACCCCGAGGGCTTTGAAATCAGCGACGGCGATCCCTATCGCCAGTAATTGAAAACAGCCTTTTGAAGACGCTTGTTGTCTTATTGGGCCCTACGGGAGTGGGGAAAACAGAGCTGATTCTTCGTTTGGCCGAAAGCTTTCGTACGCCCATCCTGAATGCCGACTCGCGGCAGATTTACCGCGACATTCCCATAGGCACAGCGGCGCCAACTCCGGCCGAAAGGGAACGCGTACCCCATTATTTTGTGGGTACGCTGGCTTTGGAGGATTATTATAGCGCCGCGCAATACGAGGCAGATGTGCTCCGGCTGTTGCCGACGCTGTTCCAAGAGCGCGATGTCGTATTGCTGTCGGGCGGTTCCATGATGTATATCGACGCCGTCTGCCAGGGAATCGACGACATACCGACGGTCGACGACGAGACGCGGGCTTTCCTCCGCTCCCGTTACGAGCGTGAGGGGCTTGCCCCCCTGGCCGAGGAACTGCGGCTGCGCGACCCGGAATATTATGCAGCCTGCGACGTGCGCAATCCCAAGCGCGTGGTTCATGCTTTGGAGATATGCTATATGACCGGTCGCACTTTCACCTCCTTTCGTCAAAGGAAAGTGAAAGAGCGGCCGTTTCAAATATTGAAAGTAGGCTTGCGGCGCGAGCGTGAAGAGCTATACGCACGCATCTCCGCCCGCGTCGACGCCATGGTCGGGCAGGGGCTTTTGGCCGAAGCCGAGCGGGTGCTTCCTTACCGGTCGTGCAACGCCCTTAACACCGTGGGCTATAAAGAACTGTTCAAATATTTCGACGGAGAATGGCCGCTCGAAATGGCGTTGGAAAAGATAAAGCGCAATACGCGCGTTTATTCCCGCAAGCAAATGACGTGGTTCCGAAAAGATGAAGCCATTCGCTGGTTTCATCCCGACCAGTTTGAAGCTATAAGATATTTTATACAAAATAGCACGAGCGGCGTCCGCTAAATCGCTACTTTTGCAGCGTTTACAATCATACAGCAAACAATTATGACTACCCGAAATAAAGGCTTTTGGGCCAAGATTGTCGCTTTTTTTTCAGCGATAGGTAGAGGTTTCCGCCGTTGTTGGCGTTGGTACGTGGGGCAATACAAGGGCCGTCCGTGGTATCGCAAGCTGTTGGCAGCTTTCTTATCGTTTGTAGCTTTCGTCCTATTTTATATATTTGCCGTATCGGTCAACCTTTTCTGGCTCTTTGGCAAGTCGCCCTCGCTGAACGAAATCATGCACCCCAAGACGGCGGCAGCTTCCGAGATTTACAGTGCCGACGGCAAGCTGATGGGAAAGTTTTTCAGCGAGAACCGTTCGCCTGTGCCATACGATTCCATCAACCCCGTCTTTTTCCAGGCGCTCATTTCCACCGAGGACGAACGTTTCTACCGTCACCACGGCATCGACTTCCAAGGCATTTTCGCTGCATTGAAGGACGCCATGCAAGGCAAGGCCCGTGGCGCGTCCACCATCACGCAGCAACTTGTCAAGAACATGTTCCGCGTCCGTACGGAGTATTCCACCGGGCTTTTGGGGAAGATTCCCGGCCTCGACATCCTGATCATGAAGAGTAAGGAGATGATTCTTGCCGTCGGGCTCGAAATGTTTTACTCTAAGCAGGAGATCCTGAACATGTATGCCAACACTGTCGACTTCGGCTCCAATGCTTACGGCATCAAGACGGCGGCCCAAACCTATTTCAGCACCACCCCCTATCAGCTAAAGGCCGAGGAGGCTGCCGTGCTGGTGGGATTGCTCAAAGCCACGTCCTATTATAATCCGCGCTTCAACCCCAAGAACAGCCTGCGCCGCCGCAACACCGTTTTGGAGAATATGCGCACCCATGGCTACCTGACGGCCGCCGCCTGCGACTCGCTCCAAGCCGTGCCCATCCGTCTGAAATTTAAGGTGGAGAGTGCATACGACGGTAAGGCGCTCTATTTCCGCCAAGCCGTGGCCGACTATTTGGAGGAACATTGCCCCGAGCTCGATCCCTATTCCGACGGATTGAAAATCTACACCACGCTCGATTCGCGCATGCAGCAGTATGCCGAAGAGGCCATGCGTGAGCAGATGAAGGTCGTGCAGCGCAACTTCGACCGCCATTGGGGCACGCGCGACCCCTGGGTCGACGAGCGCGGCAACGTCATCCCCGGCTTTATCGAGGACATTGCCCGTCGCACCGATACCTATAAAATGCTTTCGGCCAAATACGACGGCAACGCCGACTCCATCAACTACTATCTCAACCTGCCTCACCGCGTCAAGGTGTTCAGCTACGACGGCGAGCGCGAGATGGAGATGAGCACCATGGACTCCATACGCTACATGGTCCACTTCATGCACGCCGGCTTCGTCGCCATGGAGCCCGCCACCGGCTACGTCCGTGCCTGGGTGGGCGACATCGATTTCTCATCGTGGAAGTACGACAAGGTAAAGGCCATGCGCCAGCCCGGTTCCACGTTTAAGCTCTTCGTTTATGCCACGGCCATGAAGCAAGGCCTCACGCCGAGCGACCGCCGCCGCGACGAATACATCCGCATGGAGGTCTACGACAAGCAAAAAGGCGAAAACGTGCTCTGGCAGCCCCACAACGCCGACGGACGTTTCAGCAACGCCGACGTTCCTCTGCGTTCGGCCTTTGCCCGCAGCATTAATACGATAGCCGTCAAGCTGGGGCAGGAGGTAGGCATAAGCAATGTGGCCCGCACCGCTCAGGACATGGGCATCCGCTCGCCGCTCGACGAAACGCCCTCGCTTGCTCTCGGTTCGAGCGACGTTAATCTGCTCGAAATGGTCAACGCCTATGCCACGGTGGCCAACGACGGGCTTCATGTCGAGCCGGTGCTGGTGGCCAAGGTGGTCGATGCCGAAGGCGATGTCGTCTACGAAGCCGACCCCGACGAAGAGCAGGCTTTGCCATACCGCGCCGCGTTCTTCATGCAGCAGTTGCTCGAAGCCGGTACGCACGATGCAGGCGGCACCTCGCAGTCGCTCAACCGCTATGTCCGCCCCTACGCCGATCGTCTCGACTTTGGCGGGAAGACCGGTACGTCCAACAACCATTCCGATGCCTGGTTCATCGGCGTCACGCCCGCATTGGTGGGCGGAGCCTGGGTGGGCGGCGAATATCGCAGCATCCACTTCCGCACAGGCGCCTTGGGCCAGGGCAGCCGCACGGCCTTGCCCATCGTGGGTCTCTTCATGGAGAAGGTATTGGCCGACCCGTCGCTCGCTTCGCGCTATCTGCGCAAGTATGGAGCGCCGAAAGAAGACATCGAGCCCTCGCTCTATCGCGTTTCCTATACGCCGCCGGCCGAACCCGCCGATTCGCTCGACGCCGACAGTACGGCCCTTGCGGCCGACAGCCTGATGGGAACGCCCCACGCAGGAGCTGCCGGTGCCGACTCGCTGGCCCTCCCCGCCGCCTCGCAGGGTGAGGCCGTATCTGGCAACCAGGGCACGCCCGATGCCGGTCGCCATCACGACGGGGCAGCCACGCCGCAGCGCGAGCGGCCCGTAGACGACCTTTTCAACTGACCGCACGGCCGCCTTGCGGCTCCGCGTCAACCCGCAGCCTCCCGTTCCGCAGCTCTTCCTGCGGGCGGGGGGCTTTTCGTCCCCCGGCAGCCGGCCTTACAGAAAAAGCCGGAAGCCGGCGCCGTAAGTAAAAAGAAAGTAGTAACTTCGCACGCAAATATCAACACAATCCATCATGGAAATAACAGGAAAAATCATCGCAGCCGGCGAGCCGCGTGGCGGCACCTCGGCACGTACGGGAAATAGCTGGAAGGTTCAAGAGTTTGTCATCGAAACGCACGAGCAGTATCCGCACCGCTGCATGTTCAGCGTCTTTGGCGAGGACCGCTTGAAGGAGTTTAACATCCAGGTGGGCGACGAGCTGACCGTTTCGTTCGACATCGATGCCCGCGAGTACAACGGCCGTTGGTACAACGACCTGCGTGCATGGCGCGTGCAGCGTGCCCAGGGTGCAGCGCCGGTGGCCCCGGCCGATGCCGCGGCCGACATTCCCGCTCCCACGGCCGATCCGTTTGCGGCCCCCGCAGCCGGAGGCGCTGCCGACGAGGCGGACGACCTGCCCTTCTGACAGCAACCGGCCCCCATATTACCAACACGTGGAGAGCTGCGCCCCCGGGTCGCGGCTCTCTCTTTTCATGTTTTTTCTGTATGAGTCAGGTCAAACTTGTGCTCCGCATCCTCCGTTGG
>ENA-OOXJ01000547-OOXJ01000547.1-human-gut-metagenome-genome-assembly--contig:-NODE-547-length-30767-cov-2.855399_pt1 | contig 30767 bp, 25 predicted proteins | sample MGYA00241587_ERZ501343 | MGnify/ENA primary metagenome ERZ501343 (study PRJEB25962, sample SAMEA2042918) | human gut metagenome | biome: human gut; feature: human-associated habitat; material: faeces... | reverse complement strand
TTGATTATGTGATTCCCGGTAATGACGATGCCGCTAAGTCTGTTTCCGCAGGGCTTATGAGTGGCGCATGCGTGGTACCAGGGTTGAGCTGATTCCCGATATTCTCATTAATTTGGCCGATGCCTGTAACCGCGAAGGTAAGCTCGATGTGGGGGCCGGCTGGTACCGTAGGGCACTTTTGCTTTGCGATTCGCTGGGAGTGGTAACATTGAAAAAGGTACCTATCTATTATGGACTGGCCCAGATATATACTTCTTTGCGCGACTTTGAACAATGCGACTATTATTACGAACGGGCTGCCCGTAGTTTTGAAGACATGCAATCCTTTGAGAAGCACATCTATCTGAACAACCGCGGGACTTCCTATTACTTCAGAGGCGATTATCTGACTGCCATCCAATACTTCAAACAGGTAGAGCAACTGGTAGAAGACTATCCGGACATGGTCTTTGAACTTAACTTGGCCCGGCTCAACCTGGGCGATTGTTTCCTGCAACTCAGCGAGGCCGATTCGGCAGCCCATTACATCCGTTCGTGCATGCCTTTCTTCAAGGAAACGGGCATGACCACAGCCTTGTATTATCTGGATACGCAACGCATAGAGCTTGCCCTGTTGCGCAACGACCTGCAACGTGCCCGTGAATTGCTATTGGCCAGCACTACTCCTGACGACATTGATTTTGACATGATTCACATACGCAACCGTTATTTGCAGAAGTATCATGAAGAAGCCGGAAACTACCGACAGGCCTATCACTATCTGGAGAAGAACAACCGTTTGGACGACTCCATCCGTAACGAGCGGGTACGCATGCGAACTGCCGACCTGACTTTGCGCTATCAGCAGGATTCTACCTTGATGGCTCACAAGGTGTTGTTTCAAAAACAGGAAAACGAGGTGTTGGCTTTACGCCAGCGCTTGTTTGTCATTTTGGGACTCACGGTACTGGCTTTTCTGACGGCAGGTTTCCTTTATCTGTACAACAAGAAGAAACGTGACCTGCTGTTGGCACGCAACCGTCGTGAGGTGTCGGCACTTCGTCTGGAAAATATCCGTAACCGTTTGTCTCCGCACTTTATCTTCAATGTCCTCAACCAGGAAATGAGTACCCGCAAGGAAGGTGAAAAGCAGGAATTGTCTCAGCTGGTCAAGCTGATGCGCCGTAATCTGGAATTGGCCGAACAGTTGTGCGTCACCCTTTCGGAAGAGCTCGACTTTGTGCAGACCTATCTTAATCTGGAGCAGCGTTCGCTAGGTGCTTCGTTCCATTCACACATAGACATAGCCTCCGATGTAAATCCAAAGCAGGTGATGCTTCCTTCCATGATGATACAGATACCGGTGGAAAATGCCGTGAAACATGCCTTGCGTGACAAACCCGGCGACCGGGAATTATGGATTATGGCCGAACGTCGTGGCAATGGGGTATGCATTTGCGTCAGGGATAATGGAGGAGGTTACCGTCCCAACAGCAACCGGCGCGGAACAGGTACCGGCCTGAGGGTCATTATGCAGACCATACAGATATTGAATGCGAAGAATGGTGACAATGCCATTGATGTTACCATCCATAATGTGGAACTTCCATCCGGTGAAACCGGTTGCGAAATGATGTTCCTCATCCCCGACGGATATGACTTTGGTATTTAATTACGACCGTTTGGTATTGTTTTTCGACCATTTGGTACAGTATATCGCATAATAGTTCATAAATGCGTATATCGCGTTTTGTGTGGAATGATATTATGCTTATATTCGCTACCGAAAATGCTTCTGGGACAAAATGGAAAAATACAGTGTAGTGATAGTGGACGATGACGATGTGTCGCTCGAAAACCTTAGTTTTGAGCTGGGGAAAGACGAGCGCTTCTCGGTCGATGGCATTGCGCACAATGGCAAGCAGGGACGCAAAATCATTACAAAGATCCAGCCCGAGTTGCTTTTCCTTGATGTGGAAATGCCCGATATGACGGGTATGGAACTGTTGCAGGAAATGCGTGATAGTATTTCGTGGAACATGCGGGTGGTGTTTTATACCGCTTACGATAAATATATGATACAGGCTATTCGCGAGTCGGCTTTCGACTATTTGCTGAAACCTTTTGCTTTGCAGGACTTGCAGGATATCCTGACACGTTTTGTGAAACAGGTAGAGGGCGGGCAGAGAAATGCTCGGGTTCCGGAGATACCTGCGCAATCGGGACAGACATTCATTGTGCTCACGCCGGCTAACGATTTGAGGGCTTTGCGTTCGTCCGAAGTAGGTTTTTTCCGTTATTGCTCGGAACGAAAGCAGTGGGAGGTAATCCTTTGTAACCAGCCGCCTGTAACTTTGCGCCGAGGCATTACGGCCGAGCAGATAACGATGTATTCGCCTTCGTTTGTACAGATACATCAGTCATACATCATCAACATGAATTATCTGATGATTATCAAAGAGACGCAATGTCTGCTATATCCGCCGTTCGATCGTGTAACGGAGTTGTTCGTCTCGCGGAAGTTCAGAAAAGAATTGCAAGATCGCTTCTGCTTGTGAAAGTAGAGAGATAATATAGTAGGTTAGGGAGAGGTTGTACCCCAATAGTACACCTCATAAAAGAGAGGCATCACCCTTGGGGCGATGCCTCTCTCTATTTATGTTCACTCCTCTATGGGATGTATTTCCTTACTTGTTTACCTGTATGCCTTTGTTCTGCAAGGTTGCGTTCAATACTTTCGTATAGTCGGCATACTGCTTGGGAGTCAGGGTCTTCTTCATCAGTTTCAGGTTACCGTACACTGCATTACGAGTCAGTTGCTCCTTGTTGTTCTTTGAAGCGTTAGCACGGGCCATTTGTTGTGTGAAATAATCACAGATGTTGGCTACTTCTTCGTGCTGTTTAGCATCCAAATTGAGATATTTACTTAACTTGGATACATTGATGTTACCTTCCCATTTGGCGGTAGTCGGTTGGTTTCCAGCTGCAAATGATGAAATAGCCAGGCAGAATGCTGCCACGAGTGTAAATCCAATACGTTTCATAATACCTACTTTTTTAATTTGTTAATCCTAAAAACTAATCTTACTTATTGCTAATACCTATTGAAATGATTCAATTTGCTTAGCTTTTCTTTTTACCTGTGCAAATGTAAGAATATGTTTTATAGCACAAAAATCTTTTAAGTAGAATTTTGTGTTTTAGACTGCTTTCTTGATATATATCAATCTTAATGGGCGGTAAAGGGTGTAATAATAACCTTTTTGTTACAAAAATGTAATATCTTGTGTCTTTTTAGTATTTCTATTGGATGCTTTATCTTTTAATGGCTGAATATTATTTCATCGTAATCTATTTCTTTGTCAGGCAGTTTTATGTAGGTTATGGTAGCCGAACAGGCATCAACAAGTCCCAGTCCACCTTTCACATTGCTGGGTATGACGGCCGGTTCCATGAGGGTTTCGTCGTAATCGTCGTCTTCCAAGGTGTTCAGTATACGCAGGTAGCGGTAACCTGTTTCGGTGAGGCTCAGCAGGCGTACTTTGATGGTCGAACTCAGAGTCGCTTTACCCCGGAAGTCATAAGGAATGTAACGTTCATACAGGTAAGAATAGACCTTCAGTGTGCATCCCGTACCTTGAAAACGGCTGTCCGAGAATACATTGTATCGGTTATCAATGTAATTGCCAAACATATCTCCGTTGTCGCTATCCTCTTGGTCAGTGCTGGTAGGGCGTCCGTCGGTCAGTATCACGTCTTCCCGGTTGATGAGGCTGGCTTCCGTGTGGATATAGGCTGTGCTGTCCTGTCCGGCGAAGTTGGTTCCGGTTACGGTGTTGTCATATTGTATGCTCAGGCGGTAGTAGTTGAGTTGTCCGGCGGGGTCGTGCAGGGAAATGTCGAAACGGCGGTGCGGGCTGTATGAGCCTTGGCTTTTGATGGTGGTCAGACAGGTGTCTACCTGTATTTCTTTCAGAGGATAAGGGACGGTTACTTCGGCCCATGCATGATATTTCCCGTTCTCGGCTACGGCTTCCAGTCTGAGCACATCGCCCGGCGAGAATTGGCTGCTCAGGCGGCATTGGGCCACGGTTTGCGGCAGGCCGTTGTTATTGGTGTTTTCCAGCAATGTCACTTGGGCTGTCTCGGCTTGTTTGCCGTTAATGTAGAGGGTTATGGTACCTTCGGTTACCGGAGTCGTATAGTGGGTATGGCTAAGGTTGAGGTACACAAGGTTTTCGAGCCGGTCGGTTTCCAACATGGCATTCATAATCAGTTGGGGAGCCTGGTCGCCGATGCGGTAGGGGATTTCCTTTTCGCAGGATACCAGTATGAGGGTCAGTAGAAATGCGTGGAGTAAATAGAATGCTTTCATATTCTTACATATTGTTATTGTATATGTCTTTTTATTGTCTCTGATGTCGTCGAGGTTGTCTCAAAACTTGTAGGTATAGGTCACCGATGGCAGGATGGGTAGGATGGTGAGTTTCTTGAGTACTGTGCGCTCTTCAAAGTTGTAGCTGCTTCCATCCGGTTGAGCCGGGTAGTAGTGGTTTTCCCGTCCGGTATAAATCAATGTGGGATTCATGGCATTATACACATTGTAGATGCTGATGTTCCAGGTACGCATGCCATGTTTGGTCTTTTTGTTAAAGTTCACACCCAGGTTTAGCCGGTGGCTGGCGGGCAGGCGGTAGTTATTACGGCCCGATATGTAGTTTTCCTCCGACAGGCTGCCGTCGGGCCTGATGACCACGGTACGCCGTTCGGCAATCGTGGCGGTTCCGCCCGTATTGAAAATCCACGAGGCGCCGATGTCGATTCGTTCGTTGAACTGGTGGTTCAGGCAAAGGTTAATGCTATGTCTGCGGTCGTATTTATAGGGAAACGGTTTACCGTTGTTGATGGTCCCGTTTTCAAATTGCCGGTCGCTCTTGGCCAGTGTGTACGATAGCCATCCGGTAGTCCGTCCCAATGTTTTCTGGGCCATGAATTCCAGCCCTTTTGAGCTTCCTTTTCCCATTTCTACCTTATCCTCCCAGTTCACGGAGTTTCCGAATACCGTTACACCGTCCTGATATTCCAACACATTGTACAATTGCTTGTAATATCCTTCGAGTGAAAACTCCCATCCGCTTAATCCGGTGTAGTAAATTCCTGCCGAATACTGGTTGGAACGCATGGGACGGATGCGGCGGGTAATGGGTACCCACAAGTCGGTGGGCATGGAGAGTGGGGTAGAGGTCAGCAGGTGGACATATTGCTCCATTTGTGAGAAACCGCCTTTCAGTGCCAGTCCGTTATAGAATGCATAGCGCACCGATACCCGCGGTTGTGCCGAGAAATAGGATTTCCCCTGCGTATGGAACAAAGACAGGTGTACGCCCAGGTTCATACTCAGGTGGCTGGACAACGACAGGTCGTCTTCGGCATAGAGCGAAAGCTCGTGTCCGTACAGATGGCTGTTCGAGGGAGCCATGTAGAGTGTGTCCTGTTGCCGTTCGTCGTTGTTTTGCTCTTTGATATGTGTGCTGCTCGATTCGGGGCGGAACGTATGGTACAGATATTCCACACCGAACTTGATATCGTGTGCCGGGTTGGGAGTATAGTCAAAGTCGCTACGGAAACTCCAGTCCCGTATCCCCGAGCGATACTTGTAGTCGAAGCTGCTGCTATTGGTATAAGCGTCATGAACTTCCTGTTCTTTGCTGGTATTGTCTATCCGCATCCGGTAGCTGTTATAGGCCACGGTAGTGTTGCTGAACAACCGGTTGTTGAACACATAGTTCCACCGGCCGGTCACAAGGGTGTTTCCCCATAACAGACTGGTGGAATTCCGGCTATGTGAGGTATAGGCGCTGTTGCTTTCGGAAGATCCGTAGCTGTAATCATCCTTATACGTCCAGCGGAAGCGGTCCTGCCCGTTGTACACGTTCAGGAACACACGGCTGCGGTCGTTGAACTTATGGCTCAGCTTGGCGTTGAGGTCGTAAAAGTAATAGCGGTACTGGTCGCCTTCCGACTTGAATAACGGCATCAGGAGCGAGGTATGCGTGCCGCGGGCACTTACCGAAAACGAGGTATGGTCTTTCCAGATAGGGCCTTCCAGGTGTATCTTGCTGGTCAGTGTACCTGCGCTGATGCTTCCGTGATAGTTTTTCAGGTCGCCGTCGTTGGTACGCACGTCTACAATGGACGAAAGTCTGCCGCCATATCGGGCCGGAAAAGAACTTTTGTAGAGGGTGACGTTTTTCACGGCTTCGGGGGTAAAAATGGAGAAAATGCCCAGCAAATGGTCGGCATTGTACACGGGTATGCCATCCAGCAGCACCAGATTCTGGTCGGCTCCTCCACCACGCACGTACAGGCCCGAAAAGCCCTCGACGCCGGCCTGAACACCCGGCATCAGCTGGATGGTTTTCAGCACGTCGGCTTCGCCCAATACGGAAGGGGTGTGTTGAATCTGGGCCATGGGGATCTCGTGTGCGCCCAAGGCCGTACTCTGAATGCCTGCATCGCGTTTGTTGGACAATACTACCACCTCGTCCAGGCAATTGTTGCTTTCCAGGGCAATGTTGAGTAGCGTGTCACCCTCCAATACAAAGCAATGATACCCGGGCTCGTAGCCCAGGTATGAAAAGCACAGGTTTACTTCCCCTTCGGGAAGCGTTAGCGAGTAAAATCCGTACGGGTTGGTGGTGGTGCCTGTTGCCAGGCTTTCTTCCACAATGTTGGCACCGATCAGGGTTTCAGCCGAAGCCTTGTCTGTCAGATAACCGCTGATGGTAAACCGTCGTCTCTTTACCCTTTCGGGCATTGGCCGCTTGTGTAGCAGAATATGTTTGCCCGATATTTCGTATCCCACGGGTTCGTTGGCAAAGGCGCGGTCCAGAATTTCGGCAATGGTCAGCCCTTTGGCCTCTAGCGTAATGCGGCGATACACCTTAATCTCTTCACCGTATACAAACGAAAATCCGGTGGCATTTTCCAGCTGTCTCACAAAGCTTTCCAGGGTGGCGTTGCGTATGGTCAGGGTCAGTTTGGTTTCTTTGTTTTGCGCCGGCACGGAGGTGCTTAGCAAAACCACACACATCAGAAGCAAAGCTCTGATGTGGTGGGTTGAACAGATTGTAGAATAATTCATGTTAAGTGCTATTGTTGCTTGTTAATGCTTGTTCTTATTGTTTGGGATGTCTCTTTGGGGAGTATACCGATATCTTATCGCCTTCTATCCTGTATTCGAAGCCGCCGGCCGTTTTAAGCAGATCCAGTATCTCCTCGAGACTTTCATTGTGCCTAAAGCTCGCGGTCATGCGGTAAAGCCGAAGGCGTGTGTCTTCAATGTATACCCGCTTGTGGAAAGCGTTGGAGAGTTGACGGGCAATCTCCTGTAAGGACACCTGTTCAAAGTGCAGGATGCCTTTGCTCCACAACACCTCGTGAGGGGCATTGGCGGTCTGCTCGCGTACCAAAGTACCCTTTTCCTTGTCATAGATGGCACTTTCGTTGGGCGATAGCACCATTTCTTCTCCTGTGCGTGGTATGTTTACGGCTACCCGTCCTTCGAGCAGCGTGGTTTTGATACTGGCATCAGGCTGGTAGGCTTCTACATTGAAGTGTGTGCCAAGCACCTTTACGTTGACTTCCTGGGCCTGTACAATGAACGGGTGTCTTGCGTCCTTGGCTACTTCAAAATAGGCTTCTCCCTGTAATTGCACCTCGCGGGTATCTCCTTTGAAGCGTTCGGGATAGGTGAGCGACGAATACCGGTTCAGTGTTACTTCCGTATGGTCGGGCAGACGGATGGTGCGTACTTCGGCCAGCGTCGATACCGTAAGCCGGGGAACAGGCTTGAAGGCTTCCCAGGCCATCCATCCGGTTGCCAGACATAGTACGATGCAGGCAGCTACGCTTATGGGGCGCAGCCATTGCAATTTCCGTGCCTTGCGGGTGGCATCGAGCCGTTGTTTCAATAGCGGCCAGCTGGCTTGTGCCGAAAAGCGTCCCCGTGGTGAGCGGGTCGAGGCAATGAGTTGTTCCAGTAGCCGGTCAAAATTCACATCATCCATTTTTTCTATTTATTTGGTAGTCAGCTGTAAGGTGAGCTGGCTGGGTTTCACTTCTTTGTCGTTCGTCGAGCAGACAATCCGTACCACTTCCTTTTCGTCAATCCGTTTGGGAAAGACACGCAGGCGTACCGTGGCCGATTTCTTGCGGGCGGGAATCACCACTTTCGTGTCCAGCAGCTTGCACACCGCTTTCCGTTGGGTACCCCACCGGTTGTCGTTCCCCCGGTTGCGTGAGTCCCACAGGCAACTCAGGGCCACTTCCCGGTCTTCATCTTTCTTTTCGGTGGCAATAATCTTAAAGCTCACTTCCTTTTCTTCATCGGCCTTGTTGAACTTCAAAGTCTGGCTCTTCTTGGCAAAGCCCACATACTTGTCCGGGTAATGTTCATTTTTGGAGCATGCTCCCAACAGGAGCAGGGACAGGCATGCCACAGTCATTCTACTTACAAATCTCATAATCTAGTGTCAGTTTAGTGTAGTTTAGTTATCTGTAAGTAAAGACAGGTAGATACGGAAAGTTCCCTATCCGATATTGGTTAATGAAAGTTAATGATTGCTTTGTGTTCAGAGGGAGGCACCACGGATTACACAGATTATCCCAGATTGTTATTGGTCATGTGTATGGCTGGCATCCTTTTCACAAAGGTATTGGCTTAACTCCTTACTACAACCGATTAATAAACTTGCGAAACTTAAATAAAATAATAAATCCAATCTGCGTCAATCTGCGTAATCTGTGGTGCCCGGCATCAGTTCTTCCCGGAGCCGGCCAATGGCCTTTTGCAATTGTGCATCAACGGTTTTCACGCTAATGCCCAACGCTTCGGCCACCTGTGCATAAGTCTGCTTTTCTTCGCGTACGCGGACAAATACTTCACGGCAACGTTCGGGCAGCCGGTCGAGGGCTTTCACGTAGCGGGCAAACAGTTCTTCGCCGATGAGGCTTTCTTCGGGTGAGCAGGTCTGTGCGGAGGGCTCGGGTAACTGGTCGGTCATGCAGAAAGGGTGCCGTTCTTCTTTGGCCAGGTAGTTGAGTGCGGTGTTCTTGGTAACAATAAAGCAATAATCCTCGATATTGTCCAGCAGGGGTAGGTTTTGGCGTTGTTCCCATAACTTCATAAATACGTCGAGCACCACTTCCTGTGCCCATTCCTCGCGTTTCAGATAGTAGCAGGCAATGCGGAACAGGCGGTCGTAGCACAGATTGTAGAATCCGTGAAACGCCTGTTCGGAGTCTTCCTCCTTCATCTGGCGCAGGTAGCGTCTTACTTCCTGTTCGGTCATGTGTCGGGTTATGGGAATGGGTGTGATGGCAAAGATAAGGCTTTCGGTGAGAAATAAAAAGAGACCGTCCCCAAAAAGAGAACGGTCTCACAAACAAAACAAACAAATAACTTAGTGGATGGTTTACACCCTCCCTAAGTGCTCCTTGCTTCACCAAGCAAAGGAGGGTTCCACGCCTCACGGCGGGGGATATCGAGTTATTCGGCTACATCTTGTACAGGGCGGACATAACCTTTTTCAGGACCACCATTTTTTGAGTCATTTTGGAGGAAGAATTCTCTGTTTTTGGAGTGCCACATGAAACCATTCCGTTCTGAGCTATAAGGAAATTTGCCATTTAACGAAAATGCTGTTTGGCAGACATAATCAGGAGTGATTTCATCACGAACGAGATTATATCGATCACTAAAAGTTTCCCAAGCATCTGAAGGCATTCGTGTTGTCATAATCAGTAGTTCACGTTGATTGGGAATTCTGTATCCTTCGGGATATTCATTATAGGTCTGAAAATATGACCAGTCGTGGATATTCCAGCTGTCATACCAGTTTAATTTTGGTTTTGGAAATACATCCTTATGCACCCTGAATTTTGCATAAGGCAGGTTGTCCGCATCTCGTTCATCGTGCTTAGGCAGAGTTTTTACCTCCAAGTTTGTGCGTCGTGCCTTTACGTTCATTTTGGTCACATCAATCAGATAATTGCCATCAGCTTCCTTTGTAACAGAAATCAAATCGTCAGGCAGTGCATCTGGCTTGTCGAGTGGCAATCCTAAATTGCGGACGCAGCGGTACGAAAAGAGAGTATTTATATTCTCATAATCATCTTTTGAACTGTCCGATCCTCCTCGCGAAGCCCCTTCCTCGGCCCAAAGTATCCAAGAAACTTTATTGCTTTTGGCTGACGAACTGGTATAGTGCCAGCGTATTTTATTATCTCTATCGGCCGCATTGTTGGGATACAGGCGCGATTGCTCGTCCAACGCATATTCGCCCAAATAAATGTCAGTCAGCTGGTCAATGCTGGCCAGGTACCAACGTACTTCATTTGCATCTATAATGTTATCTCCGTCCAAATCTCGGTTTCTCAACATACAAGCGTATGCAGCGTTTCTATATGAATTTTTTAAAGCGTATTCAGAAGTAAGGTTTACCGATGTCTCTATGATGTCTGTCCACTTCTTGTTTACGAGCCAATTCAAGCAGTTGGTGCGTCCGTTTCGGGTATCGCTGCCTGCTGATACATCACCGGTCGTCAGACGTCCCGTCTCCATAGTCGATTCCAACCCCCAGGCTGTTTCCAGATCTTCTTTGTCCACATTGAAGATGGTGCGGATAGTGCGCTGCTTGAAAGAAAACTGTGCCTGAATGGAACTTGAATTTCCATCCTGGCTATAATCTGCACTTTCCACAATGAGGTGCATCTGGCGGTCGTCCTTGTCGGCTGTCAGTTTCCATAAAGAGCGTTTATCCTCTCCCGCTTCTCCCGTCAGCGGGTGGTTGAAGTACAGGTTCTCGTCTACGAAAACTGTGACTGCCACCGTACCGGTTTTTCCATCTTTCTTTAGTTGTTTCAAATATACCAGAAGTTGCTGGATGTCACGCAGACGGGCATTTGGATAATATCCTCCTTCTCCACCATTATAATAAGGTGAAGGCGCGTTATAATCCTGTCCTTCAACAGTTCCCTTAACAGGATACGGATCGTTATAGTTCTGGTCTCCCGGATATTTCACATACATGTCAGCGTTTACTCCATACTCGCTGTTTACGGCAAATTTTATCCAACGGTAATCGCGCATATCTTCTGCTATGACATCATTCTCGTCTCCAACCGGATGTATTCCACGGCTGAAAGGAGTGTTTACGCTCCAATATACATTGTCATTCAATTTGTCGAGGTCTATCTGAATCAGACGGCGGTCATAATGCGAATCGAACTCAAAGACAGCCGAACTGCTGTACACCACGTCTCCTTCGTATCCCGGGCGGTTATCATTCTTTTCGGTTACTTCTACTATGATATCATTGATACCCCGTACTTTTACATGATAGGTATAAAAACTGTTACGGTTGGTGTTGTAGTCATTGACATCTGCCAAACCGTTTTCATCTTTGGCATAACCCAGATGTACTGTAAGCCGGACATCTGCGTTGACCAAAGTGCCTTCTTTTTTATACGAAAGGGTTCCGGTCATTTCTACATAGGTGGAATTTTCGTTGGCGTTGGTGAACTGTTTGTCTCCGTTTTCATCTACATTCTCCCAGGCCTCACGTTTCCCATAGTCGTTGACTGTTGCTTTAGGGGACTTTTTGTTTTCAGGCATGTAGAATACAAAATTACCGCCCGTGTATAGATTAGGGTTATTTTTATCACGGGTGATTTCTTCAAAGTTATAGGCTGGAGTCGTAAAATAAGTGGCGTTTTCTTTGTTGTAATCTCCTGTTTCAGCCTCCAACAGGTACGACTGTTTGGGTACTCGTTTTACAGTCCATTCTTTAGGAAGGAAGGAGAAGTCTTCCCATGTTTCACCTTGAGGGGGATTAGCTTCGGTCGTTACCTCAAACTTCACCTTGGCATCGGTACGCCTTAACTCGATGGTACATTTCAGTTCGTCTGTTCCGCTTTCACTGCCGGCAATGTCAATGGAGGTGCTTCCACTCTCATCCACAGCATAACCGGTCATCATAAACATCGCACCACGGCTTACGCTTTCCGTCGTCATCTGCATCACATAACTTTTCAGTTCGTATAGGGTCTGTATATCGTCCAAGGTTTCAGTAGTCACCTGATAGGCTGTACTGGGAGTGTTTGTACTGACATTGGCAATGCCCACAATAATGGCTCCTTGGAGCGATCCGCACACAAAATCCAAGTTACCTTTTCCGTTAGAGAGGTTATTTCCGTCAGGATTCAGTCCTCCATTGAATATGAACAAATTGTTGGCGCGTGGTGTGCCATCTGTACTTTGCAGCAATGGTTGCCGCTGTCCGGCGGAGTTAAACACAAAGAGATAGATGTTCTCGATGCGATTTTCATATTCTTCGGTTTGCGCCGCACGGGTTTCTATGATGTTTTCCTGGGCGGCATATTCCAACGACACCCGTGTGGGGATACCTTCTTCAATGGGGTGACTTGCGCGGAAAAGTGCCTCATCCTGGCAGCTGGTCAGTATCAGAACCACTGTCACGAGGCTGGCGGTGAGGTGTTTGCTTACTTTATCGATTGTTCTCATAATCTTCCGGTATTTAATCAAACGATGGGACATCGACCTCTTTCTCGTCCCACGGTACAAAACTGTAATCAATCTGGATGGTGGCACTGGCCGTGATGCGCGCCAGGATATTGAACTGCGTATTGCGCACCATGGAGTTTATGTTAGCAGACAGCAATGAGGGGGAATATTCCTTTTTGTTCGTAGCGAGCGAAAGTGTATAAGGGTTGGCACCGGTGGGATCTTTATATGCAAAATTGGGATAGATGTAAACCGAGCTCCATTGGGTTTGAGTTTTCTCAGTAAGGGTTACATCTAATGTTTTATTTTCATCGGTTGGATACCGCAACTCTTTGTAGAGTGTGGTTGATGGGATGTCAAGATTCTGTTGGCGGAACAGGTAGACGCGGTCGCTAATAAAATTGCCGAATTTTACCCATTCCAATGTCAGGTCAGCACTCGTGGCGTTTTCTACTGTCAGGTGCAGTTTTACTACGGCACGCTCCAAGGCAATGGAAATATTTGTATTATTGGCATTTATATCTATATGCTCGTCTCGTCCGCTCATCGGCAGGCCATAGGTAGCTATCTCGTTGTAAGTTTTCGGAAAATGTGTCCACCCCATGTCGAGCAGCAGCAGTTTATTGTCTTCTTTGTAAGTATCGCCTGTCAATACCTCATCCGTATATTCTATCCCGATACTCTCCTCGTTGGCAATAAGATAGATGCTGGCCATCCCTACGGGAATATCCTGCAAGATCAGTGTGGTTTTCAGGGTTGCGGATGTAGGAGAGGTGCTTCTATCTATATTATGCTTTTGGTTATAAAGAATCTTCCTGTCTTTCGGGTCAGTGGCATCCGATATGACAAGTACCCGTAATGTGCGAATCCCTTCGTACGGTAGTACATTGGGATCGTCGGCTCGGGTGGAGGCGCTGCTGGACGATTGCGTGCCGATGTTCAGGGTCAGCGTTACGGTTTCCCGGGCGATGACTGTCATTTCTTCTTCCTGCTGGCAGGCGACGGCGATAGACAGGTAGAACAGGCATATGATAATTCGGAAAGTTCGGTTCATTTCTGGGTGTTATATATTAATGTTCATTTAACAGTCGGTTACCACTCTACGGTGAAGTTCTCCTCTTTCCAATCGGTTACCGTTACCGTCAGTGTCACATCTACTGGTTGCTGCGGGATGCTGATGAGATAGCTGTAACTTTTTCCGGCATCCCAGGCCGTGACGTCTCCAACAGTGCTGAGTGTACTGCTGACCGAATGTGTCTCCGTTTCTCCAGCGTATTGGTAGGTGAAAACAAAGGTGGCTGCGTTGTCCAAATCTTGCGGTATCAGCAACAAGTCGCCGCCGAAAAGAAGATGTTCGTCCGTGTCATTGTTACTTATTGAAAGACTTTCTGTATTGAACGAAGGAATGTCGGAAGAACTGGTTGCGTCGGGCGTCCATGTGCCTTCGTTGAAGTCTCCCGTATGGCTGATGCCATATAGCTTGGCTTCTGTAATGGTGATGGCATCGCCTTCGGAGATGGTAATAAATTTCACTCGCGCCAGCTTGTGCTGAAATTTCAGTCCGACAGCTAAATCATCCTGTATCATTTTATCGGCTGAAACATTGAGGGCTGTGGCCGTCATCAGGTCTACTGCATCCTTGCCTGTGGCCGTGCAGTCAAAATTTTCTATAGTGATAGTCCCTTCCTTTACGTCGGCTGCCACCCCGGTGGCCGGATAGACGGCATAAAAGTCATACAACTTGCCCTCTGTCCAGTAGCGCGTACCGTCGCGGTAGTCCCAAGTGGGATGGTACACGGTGGTGCCGTCGAACACCCGTGTGGCATCGCCTTTATATCCGCCCCATACCAGGAAGTTGTCGGGCAGGCTGGAGTCGTCCACCACCGCACGTGTTTCGGCCTGCGGGGCGCGGAAGCTGATGGCATGCGTCTCCGTCTCCGGCTCATTCACCACCGAGGTAGAGCAGGCAGCCGGCACAAGGCACAGCAGAGGTAAGAATAGATATAACTTTTTCATCTTCGTTTTGTAGGGTTGTAATATAACGCAAGGCGGCGTTGCGCATGTGCAGCACAGGGCTGCGTAGTGCCCGGGCGGGCGGTCAAGCACGCCCGGGCTATGATAATGTGTGGAATTTAGGGTACGAGAGTAGGATTCGGAATATCAGTATTGTATTCATCTTCCCAGGGAGTAACTGTCGGAGTAAATTTAATTTTTACTTTACTGCCTGCATTATCGATAACTTTACTTAATTCAACATAAGCTGTGTAGTTGTAACAATATCCGGGAACCCATGTGTTTTCATGACCACTTTGAGCATGAGTTAGGTAAGCAGTAAAATCAGTAGTACCTGTATCTTCACCCTTTATGGTTGCAGTGAAAGTTACTGTCAAACTGTTAGTCGAACCTTGCGGGATAACCAATTTTACTTGGCTGGCCGGCGCTTCTTTTGAAATGGCGATGGTACCATCGGCTGTGGTTTTGAAGTCTTCGTAGCTGTAACCATTATTTGCAGTACCTCCATCCCATGAAGCCCCGCTTGTGGTATATGTACCTGTTGCAGTAGATACCGCACCGTTTATCTTCACGTCAGTAATTGTCAGCTTGTAGGTGTCGGCTGCATCAGTTGTAAAGGTCAGTTTTACCTGGCTCAGCATGTGGTTGAAAGTCAATGGTACAGGAGTGCCAGTACCATAGTTAGTTTCTTCAATATCTCCTGTTACTGCCGCTACCAAATCCTTGTCATCGTCAGGTGTGTAATTCGTAAAGGTAAGTTCTTGGTCTGTTGCACTGAAAGAAACCTGTGTATTGTCTAGCTTCCCACCAGCCCCGTCGGCATACGCACCGAATCGGTAAGTCTTACCGGTTTGCCAATAATAGGTGGCTGTGTTAATTTCGTTGTTAAAGGCTTGACCGTCCCATGTGCTGGCCCCATCATCGTAATTACCAAATACATAGTAATTGTCTGATAGACTTGTGACCGGTGTCACCGCTTTTGTCGGTTTTCCCACAAACGAGCTAAACCCTATGGCCCTGTTCTCGGCCACCTCCATTACTTCACTGTTCGTACAGCTTGCGAGCGCCATAGCTGCTGCGCCAAGCCAAAATAAACTTCTCTTCATAGTTAAAAATATTAATCAATTAAACAATCGTATTATATAATCATTTTCTCCATGTTCTCTCTTTCTACGTTTTACGGGGAAGTTATTCCAATGGCAGCGGTATCTCTATAAAGTCGCCCCAGCCGTCAACATCCACATCGAAACCACCTCCCGAGCCTCCGGCTCCGTCCTCATCGGAGACCACAATATCTGTCACCTGAATGACGCCACCACGCGGTTGGGCCTGCATCATACGGCTGATGTCGAAAGTATAGTTCAGTACTTTGCCGTTGTATAGCTGTACTTCCAGGCTCAGCGTATAGATGTGGCGTGTTTCGTCGGCAGTATAGCCGTCGGTGTACGAATAATCGGGAGCACCGAATGCCTGTAACAGAGCGGTACAGCCCAACTCATCTACCTTACAGTCAAACAACATGGTGGCTGTAGAGCTTTCGGTATGCCCGTCGCGCAGATATACCTTTTCGGCCATACCTGCCAGGGCACCGCGGGCCTGTGCCACATATTGCTGTCCCGACTTGAACCGGTAACGGATCAAGTAACTGTAACTCAGGGGACGCATTTCGATGGGAAGCATTACCGGATCGAGGGTCTTTTCTGCTATATATTCTTTTACAAACGCTCCGTAAAGCATATCGGGCGGTGTAATGGTACGCTCATCATCGTGCAGTGTTGTAAAGTTATTGCGTGTACGGGTACGGGTCGAAGCTGAAGCGGTAGGCAATGTGGCTATGTCTTCAAAAACAATATATTCCGTATCATTATTGTAGAATAACAGGGTATGTGCCCCTTCGGGCATGTAAAGCCGTCCCCCATCGGGGGTGAGATTACCCTCGGTCATTCCCTGTTCATTGTAAACCAAACTGCGTATGCCTTTTCCTGTTTCAGGACGGAATGTATCATAAGGATATTTCCAGTTTTCATCCCATATTTCTTTCCAGTCTATACTATGGAGTCGTTCCCATTCCTGTTCCCATGATGCTTCTACTATTGTTTTTACACTGTATGAATGTGCATCGTGGTCGTAACACAAATCTTTACGGCAGCTGGTGACGGTTAGCAGAAGTAGAACCGGCACAACGAAAATCTTCATCCGTTTCATTTTCCGCCTCCTTTCTTCTCTATCCACCGTCCGATGTTCCACACCCAGGCAAACTTCAGCTTCAGCGGACCGAAGTAATTGGTGCGGCTGGTCTGCTGGTACACATAATGCCCGTCCATGGGCAAGTATTCTTCGTATTGGGTAGTCATGAAGCCTGCACCGATTCCTGCTTCAAAAGCAAAATATTTGCCTACTGGAAATTGGTAGCCATAACTCACGCCTACCATGCCACCCTCACCCTTATAGCCTCGGCCTCCGTTCTCCAAGTCATACCATCCTCCGCCGCCAAACAGGCCCACGTAATGCCCGTGTCGCTTGCCTTGCGGGCGGAACCAGTAACGCACTTCGGGAATGATGGTGGCCAGCTGGTAATATTTGTGTTCGCCGTTATGGTGCCACCAGGCCATGTTGCCTTCCACGGCGGCCGACCACCGGTTGTTGATCCTGTATTCCACCTCGAGCGAGGGCATCAGCACGGCATCGTATAGCAGATTGGTTTTGATGTACCATGGGGTGGACATGTATTCGCGTATGGGGAGAGCGGCCAGGCTGTCGGCTATCTGTTGCTGGCGCAGGGCTTCGGCTTGTGCCAGGCTGTCGGCGCATTGCAGCTCAATGGTGGCCAACCGTAGTGTCTCGGCCTGTTGCAGCTCAATGGCGGCCAGGCTGTCGGCACGCAGGCGTTCCAAACTGTCACGTCGGACCTGTTCGGCTTTTTGTTGCTCCAAAGGGGCATATCCGTCAATGTATTCCAATCCCATGAGGGCCACAACATCTGTTGTCCCGTTGTATGAGGATGTGGAATTGCGGGTGCGGTAATAGTCCTCTTTCATCCCGTAGTGGGTAATGAACCATGATTTTACGTGGTTGCTGCGTTCTTTGGCAGCTAAAAGATTGGCTTGTCTGGAGCCAAAAGATGCACAAAAACCGCGGATTTGTATGTAGGCTTTCCCGGATTCTATATCTTTGCGATATTGGTTGATTAGTCTGGCTGCCAAAAGAATAGCTTTATCATTTCCTTTATAAGGTGAGTAAAAGCTTCGGTTACCTGGAATGAATCGGAACAGAATGGTAGTGTCATGACTTAATTTTTCGGCATACGTGCTATCACACTCTCCTCGTGCAGTGGACGGGAAGAGCAAAAACATGACAATAACTAATAACAAAGCGGCTTTATTAAGTCGTTCCACCATACTTATTGTAAAACTTTTGTGATTATTGTTTGTCGTTTGCCTTGAATGGAGCATTCACTCTGCAAATATATCTTACATATTTATAAATAACAAATATAATGATGTTAAAAATGCGTTGGTACGTTTTTTTTAACGGAAGGATGCCTCAGTTTAGTTGGCATAAAACGCATGGAAGTTTGCAAAATGATATTTGCCTTATGACCGTTGGGTATCTGCCGATATTATGTTATGGTGGCTTTTGAATACTGTGGATACATGCTCTGAAAACTGATACGGGTGGCGTATGTGATACCATACTTCATTTTTTTATAAATATTTACAATATCTATGTTTGCAATGCATTATTCTTGCCTGCCTTTTTATTCGTATCAAGTTCCTATCACATTCTTACCATGTTCTTACCATGTTCGTATCATGTTCGTATCATGTTCGTGTTTCCTGTTTCTCATTTTCGTGGCATTCGGCCTGTTATAGAAGCGAACAAAATATGAACAAAATGCGTGGAAAGTACGGGGCTGATAGCAGTATGCTGGTTTGTGGAATGGGCTTTGGTCAAATGTATATTGATTCCTGTTTCACCCGTTTTTACCCTTCTTCGCCATCGAAAAACAGATCACTGATGATTCCATCGGATATAAAGATACTTTCCCGTGTAAGGGAAATCCGGTTGTCAGTCTTTTTTAATAATCCTTCCTTAAGGTAGGGAGTGGCGATTTTCAGGAAATACTGGTAGAGCTGTTGCCCGAATTTTTCTTCTATTTCGGTCAGGGAGATACCTTGCATGGTGCGCAAGGCGGTCATGATGTATTCGTTGTAGCGGGTAGGGAGGTTCAGCGCTTCGCGCTCGAAGGTGCGTTGACCCGATTCGAGGGATGCCAGATATTCTTCCAGTGAAGCCGTATTCCATTCGCGGGTACATGTGTCGAACGAGTGGGCCGACGGACCGCATCCCAGATAGGGGATGCCATGCCAATAGGAACTGTTGTGTCGTGAGTGCATGCCGGGTTTGCAGAAGTTGGAGATTTCATAGTGTACGTATCCTGCCGCTTCGAGTTTTTCTTTCAGTAGTGTGAAAAAGCGCAGGCTGGCTTCTTCGTCCACTTCGGTTAGTGTGTGTGCTTGAAGTAACTGGTAGAGGCGTGTACCTTCTTCATAGGTGAGGTGATAGGCAGAGATGTGCTCTACGTTAAGGGCGATGGCTTGGTTCAGGTCGTTAGTCCAGTGTTCCTCGGTTTCTCCCGGAAGGCCGTAGATAAGGTCGATACTGATGTTATTGAATCCAGCCTTGCGGCAACGGGCCACGGCTTCGCGTGCTTGTTGGGCTGTGTGCCGGCGGTTGAGCAGTTTGAGGGTAGAGTCGTCAAATGTCTGTATACCCATGCTTATACGGTTGAAGGGGAGTGATCGCAACATGGAGGTGTATTCTTCGGTCAGGTCGTCGGGATTGGCTTCAAGAGTAATTTCTTCGGCATTCAGAAGACCGTATGTGTGTTCGATGGCGGCAAATATCTGTCGGAAATCGTTTTCATCGAGTTGCGAAGGGGTGCCTCCACCAAAGTAGATGGTCTTTACCGGTTCTCCTTTCAGATAATCTTTGCGCAGGGAGAGTTCGTGGCACAGGGCTTGCGTGTAACGGTGTTTCAACTCACTACGTGTGGTGGAATAAAAGTCGCAATAGATGCAACGTGTCTTGCAAAAGGGGATATGGATGTAAATGCCTGCCATGACGGGATATTTGGATACGGGGCAAAGATACGCTTTTTGTATGGTTTATGTTGTACAACATACGTGCTCTTTTTGTATGTCTTTGCCTGTGGGGGTACTTTTGTGGAAAATTTGAAACAACCCTATATTAATCTAAAGAATAGCATAGCAATAATGAAAAAATTACTTCTGACAGGGCTGTTGGCTACCACTGCTTTTACGGTAGGTGCCCAGTCCTTCCAAGAATGGCGTGACCCGGAGGTCAATGCCGTGAACCGTGCGCCTATGCACGCCAGTTATTTTGCTTACGAATCAGTTGAGGCAGCTAAGCAGGGCGTAAAAGAACATTCGTCTAACTTTATGTCTTTGAACGGTACCTGGAAGTTCTTCTGGGTGAAAGATGCTGATGCGCGTCCTACCGATTTCTGGAAGACCGGTTTCAATGATAAAGGCTGGGCCGATATGCCTGTGCCGGGTGTTTGGGAACTGAATGGCTATGGTGATCCCATTTATGTGAATGTGGGCTATGCCTGGCGCAATTGTTATAAAAACAATCCGCCTTTAGTGCCGGAAGAAAATAATCATGTGGGTTCTTATCGCCGTGAGATAGTGATTCCGGCCGACTGGAAAGGCAAGGAAATCATTGCACACTTTGGTTCGGTAACTTCCAACATGTATCTGTGGGTAAACGGCCGTTATGTAGGTTATAGCGAAGATAGTAAGCTGGAAGCTGAATTCAACCTGACTTCTTATCTGAAGCCCGGACAGGAAAACCTGATTGCTTTCCAAGTGTTCCGCTGGTGCGACGGAACATATCTGGAAGACCAGGATTTCTTCCGTTATAGCGGTGTAGGACGTGATTGTTACTTGTATGCCCGCAATAAGAAACAGATTTCTGACATTCGTGTTACTCCCGACCTTGATGCGCAATATCGCAACGGTACATTGAAAGTGGATCTTAGTATGAAAGGTAGCGGACAGGTGGAACTGGAATTGCTTGACGCACGTCAGAAAGCGGTGGCAACCAAATCGTTGAAGGCGTCGGGCAAAGTATCGGAAGTATTCCAGGTAGAGGCGCCCAACAAATGGACAGCTGAAACACCTTATCTTTATACCCTGCGTGCGACGTTGAAGGAGGGCGACAAGGTGCTTGAAGTGATTCCCGTGAAAGTGGGTTTCCGCAAAATAGAATTGAAGGATGCCCAAATTTTGGTTAACGGGCAACCGGTACTTTTCAAGGGTGCCAACCGTCACGAAATGGATCCGGATGGCGGTTATGTAGTATCGCGCGAACGCATGTTGCAGGACATCCAGTTGATGAAACAATTCAACTTGAATGCTGTGCGTACGTGTCATTATCCCGACAACAACCTTTGGTATGACATGTGCGACCAATATGGTATTTATGTAGTGGCAGAGGCCAATATCGAATCGCATGGTATGGGTTACGGTGAGACTACATTGGCCAAGAATCCGTCTTACGCCAAGGCACACATGGAACGCAACCAGCGCAACGTGCAACGTGCTTTCAACCATCCGAGCATTATCTTCTGGTCGTTAGGCAACGAGGCAGGTTACGGTCCTAACTTTGAGGCTGCCTATGACTGGGTGAAAGCCGAAGACCCCAGCCGTGCCGTACAATACGAGCAGGCAGGACGGACCGGTAAGACCGACATTTATTGCCCGATGTATCTGGGATATGATGACTGTCGTCGTTATAGCGAAGATGCATCGGCCGACAAACCGTTGATTCAGTGCGAGTATGCACATGCCATGGGTAACTCGGAAGGTGGATTTAAAGAATATTGGGATCTGGTACGCAAATATCCCAAATACCAGGGTGGATTTATCTGGGACTTTGTAGACCAGTCGGTACGCTGGACAGGAAAGAATGGTGCGATGATTTATGCTTATGGAGGTGATTTCAACCGTTTCGATGCCAGTGACGTGAACTTCTGTAACAACGGTCTTATTAGCCCCGACCGCGTACCTAATCCACATATGTATGAAGTGGGACGTATTTACCAGAGCATCTGGACCACTTTGTCCAACAAACTGGAGAACGACGATGTGGAAATAAGTATCTATAATGAGAACTTCTTCCGTGATCTTTCGGCTTATTATCTGGAGTGGGAAGTCTTGAAGGCTGGCCGTGTAGTTCGTACCGGTCGGGTGGAAAATCTGGAGGTTGCTCCTCAGCAGACTGCGAACTTGGTCTTGCCGTTGGGACACTTCTGCAAGCGTAACGAATCGCTTCTCAACGTAACCTATCGTTTGAAAAACCGTGAAGGCCTGTTGCCAGCCGGACATGTGGTAGCCCGTGAGCAACTGACGTTGAATCCATATAAGGCTCCTGCATTGGAATTGAAGGCTTGCAAGGGACATGCCAAACCCGGTGTACCTGCTGTTCAGGATCATGAATACAACTATTTGATTGTGGCCGGTGATGCGTTCCGCATGGAATTTGACAAACGTAACGGATACATGTCTAAATACGAGGTGAACGGTCTGGAGATGATTGAAGAAGGAGCCGCATTGAAGCCCAACTTCTGGCGTGCGCCTACCGATAACGATTTTGGCGCTAACCTTCAGCAGAAGTACGTAGTCTGGAAGAATCCCGAATTGAAACTAACTGCCTTGAACCACCGCACTGAAGGTGAAAATGTGGTAGTAGAAGCTGCTTACGACATGCCTGGTGTTTCAGCCAAATTAAACTTGACTTATACCATCAGTCCGGCTGGTGCCGTAAAAGTATCTCAGAAAATGACAACAGACAAGGACGCTAAGGTTTCCAATATGTTCCGTTTTGGTATGCAGATGGCTATGCCGCGTACATTTGAGACCATTGAGTATTATGGTCGTGGTCCGGTAGAAAATTATAGTGACCGTAATCACGCTGCCGACCTGGGTATTTACCGTCAGAGTGTGGCCAGTCAGTTCTATCCTTACATCCGTCCACAGGAAAATGGTACGAAGACCGATATCCGTTGGTGGAAAGTGCTGAATGCTGGTGGTTATGGTCTTGAGGTAGTTGCTGAGGCACCGTTCTCGGCATCGGCTCTGCATTATACCATTGAATCACTGGATGAAGGTTGGACCAAGCAGCAGGGACATTCACCCGAAGTGGAAGAGTCTAATCTGACCAATCTGTGCATTGACAAGGTACAGGCCGGTTTGGGATGTGAAGACAGCTGGGGACGCATTGCCCGTCCTGAATATCAGGTACCTTATGCCGACTATGAATTTAACTTTATGCTTATACCGGTAAAACATGAGGTGGGTGTAGAATAAAACGGTAAATTGCATTGGATATAATAAAAAGAACAGATGGCTGCGGAAATATTTCCAAGCCATCTGCTCTTTTTTTATTTATGTAGGATTGTCAATTTGTCATGGCATCGATTATTAACGGATGCAGAGTGTGACGATGGATTTGGCCGGTAAAGTTACCTTGAGTACTCCTTTATTAATACGTGCTTTGTCGAAAGCTTGGGGCTGTACTTTATTGGTGTTATCAAAGGTGTTGTGGTCGCTGATGTTGGCTGAGGTGAGGATTACACCTGATACCTGCTTTCCTGTCACGCCCTCAAGGGTGATTTCTACATCACATGTTTTGTTAAGGTCGATGTTGGCAAGTGAGATGTTGATGTCACCGTTCTGGTTGCGTGAGGCGGTTGCACTTACGGTAGGAACGATACGGTCATGACTTACTACGCGACGTTCACATTGCAAATCGAGTGGCAGGAAAGTAGCGTCCTGATGCACTTTGTACATTTTGAATACATGATAAGTGGGAGTAAGCACCATTTTGTCGTTGCGGGTCAGAATCATGGATTGCAGTACGTTGGCAATCTGGGCAATGTTGGCCATTTGGATACGATCGGTATATTTGTGGAACACATTTAATGTGAGAGCTGCCACCATGGCATCACGCAATGTGTTTTGCTGGAACAGATGTCCGGGAATGGTACCTGGTTCCTGGTCCCACCAAGTCCCCCATTCATCCACCATGAGGGCTACGTTGCGGGCAGGATCATACTTGTCCATAATGGCAATGTGTTTCTTTATCACCGGTTCTATTTCAAGGCATTTGCCCAGTGTGTTGTAGTAGTCGTTGTCGGTAAATTCGGTAGCTTTTCCCTTGTTATTCCAGTCTATAATGCTGTAATAGTGTAAGGAAAGTCCCTGCATACGGGCGCCTACGTTCTGCATCAGTACTTCTGTCCAATTGTAGTCGTAGTCACTGGCTCCGCTGGCAATTTTAAAAAGGTTATTTCCGTTGTAGTTGCGGCAATAGGTGGAGTAACGGCGATACAGGTCGGCGTAGTATTCGGGGCGCATGCTGCCGCCACATCCCCAGCTCTCATTGCCTACGCCGAAGAACTTTACTTTCCAGGGCTTTTCGCGTCCGTTCTGCTTACGCAACTTGGCCATGGGACCGTCCTGGGCATTGACATATTCCACCCATTTGGCCATTTCTTCAACCGAACCACTACCTACGTTTCCACTGATGTAAGGCTCACAACCCAGTAATTCGCAAAGATTGAGAAACTCGTGGGTGCCGAAACTGTTGTCTTCTACCGTTCCTCCCCAGTTGGTGTTTACCATGCGTGGGCGTTCACTACGGGGACCAATACCGTCCATCCAGTGGTATTCGTCGGCAAAACAGCCGCCGGGCCAGCGCAAATTGGGGATACTGAGATCTTTCAGCGCGGCCAGAACATCGTTTCGGTATCCCTGTGTGTTGGGGATACTTGAGTCTTCGCCTACCCATAGGCCGCCGTAGATGCAAGTACCCAGATGCTCGGCAAACTGTCCGTAGATGTGCTTGCTGATAATGTTCTTACCCTGGTCTGCATGGATGGTTATGCTGGCTTTTTCTTGTGCCGGCATTGAAGCGGAAATGCTCAGGAACATGGCTAGAGTTCCGGTTTTCAAAAGGTTTGTTTTCATGTTCGTTTGTTGTATTAGATATGTTTTTGTTAATTATGTTTCTTGGCAAAGATAAGTGAAAAAAGTAGGTGATAGGGTAATGAAATGTTTCAATTTGGGGCTGAAAAAGTGTTGCTTTTATCCGTTATTATGCGGATAGGCTCTATCATTTATCTTTTTATTGAGAAGTTGGCATGTTGCATAACATAGTTTAGTAACACCCGGCTTTTCGTTGCTTTTTTTCTCGTTAATTCCTAATTTGCGCCGCACTAAAGTTAAGCGGTACGCAGGTCGTGCCGGATTATTCACTTTAAATCCTAATATATCATGAAAGTATATCAGACAAATGAAATCAAGAACATTGCCCTACTTGGCAATGACGGCTCGGGTAAAACCACTCTCACAGAAGCGCTGCTCTATGAGAGTGGTATTATAAAACGTCGTGGCAGGATTACTGCCAAAAATACGGTCAGCGATTACTTTCCGGTGGAACAGGAATACGGCTATTCAGTGTTTTCCACCGTTTTCCATGTAGAGTGGAATGGCAAGAAGCTGAATATTATCGACTGTCCGGGTAGTGATGACTTTGTTGGGGCAGCTATTACGGCGCTCAATGTTACCGATACTGCGATTCTGTTGCTCAATGGCCAGTACGGTCCTGAGGTAGGTACGCAGAACCATTTCCGTTATACCGAGAAACTGGGTAAGCCTGTTATCTTTTTGGTGAACCAGCTTGACAATGAGAAATGTGATTATGACATGGTGCTTGAACAGCTGCAAAGCATATACGGTCCGAAGGTGGTTCCGGTACAATACCCGTTAGCTACAGGACCGAATTTCAATGCATTGATTGATGTACTTTTAATGAAAAAATATTCGTGGGGACCCGAAGGTGGCGCTCCCACTATTGAGGAAATTCCTGCTGAGGAAATGGAAAAGGCTACCATGCTGCACAAGGCACTGGTTGAGGCTGCGGCCGAACACGACGAAGGCTTGATGGAGAAATTCTTTGAAATGGATTCTTTGACCGAAGATGAAATGCGTGAAGGTATTCGTAAGGGATTGGCTTGTCGTGGCATGTTCCCGGTGTTCTGCGTATGTGCCGGTAAGGATATGGGTGTGCGTCGTCTGATGGAATTCTTGGGCAATGTGGTTCCGTTTGTAGATGAAATGCCGCCGGTACACAATACACGTGGAGAGGTGGTGAAACCTGATGCCAACGGTCCTACTTCACTCTATTTCTTCAAGACGGCGGTTGAACCGCATATCGGTGATGTGCAATATTTTAAGGTGATGAGTGGTAAAGTACACGAAGGTGATGACTTTACGAATGCCGACCGTGGTTCGAAAGAACGTATTGCCCAGATTTATGCCTGTGCTGGTGCCAACCGTATCAAAGTGGAAGAAATGGTTGCCGGTGATATCGGTTGTACTGTAAAACTGAAAGATGTGCATACAGGCAATACATTGAATGGTAAGGGAGCGGAAAACCGTTTCAACTTCATAAAATATCCTAATTCAAAATATTCGCGTGCAATCAAGCCGGTAAATGAAGCTGATACGGAAAAAATGATGGCTATTTTGAATCGTATGCGTGAAGAAGATCCTACGTGGGTTATTGACCAATCGAAGGAATTGCGTCAAACGATCGTGCATGGACAAGGTGAGTTCCATTTGCGTACACTGAAGTGGCGCTTGGAAAACAACGAAAAGTTGGCTATTAAGTTTGAGGAACCTCGTATTCCGTATCGTGAAACCATTACGAAGGCAGCACGTGCCGATTATCGTCATAAAAAACAGTCGGGTGGTGCCGGGCAGTTCGGTGAAGTTCATCTGATTGTGGAACCTTATTACGAAGGCATGCCTGCACCTGATACTTACAAATTCAACGGACAGGAATTCAAGATGAACGTCAAAGGAACTGAAGAAATTCCGTTGGAGTGGGGGGGAAAACTGGTATTTGTCAATTGTGTGGTAGGTGGTGCTATTGATGCACGTTTCATGCCGGCTATTTTGAAAGGGGTTATGTCGCGTATGGAGCAGGGGCCGCTTACGGGTTCGTATGCTCGTGATGTACGTGTAATTGTGTACGACGGTAAGATGCATCCGGTAGATTCGAATGAAATTTCGTTCATGCTGGCCGGACGTAATGCATTCAGTGAAGCTTTCAAAAATGCCGGACCTAAGATTCTGGAACCTATTTATGATGTCGAGGTATTTGTTCCGTCGGACAAGATGGGTGATGTGATGAGTGATTTGCAAGGACGTCGTGCCATGATTATGGGTATGAGTAGTGAAGCAGGTTATGAAAAACTGATAGCTAAAGTGCCTTTGAAGGAAATGTCGTCCTATTCTACGGCGTTGAGTTCCTTGACTGGAGGTCGTGCTTCGTTTATTATGAAATTTGCAAGTTACGAGCTTGTTCCGGGTGATGTACAGGATAAGTTGATTAAGGAGTTTGAGTCTAAACAGACCGAAGAATAACATTTGTTAATACAGAATTATAGTCAGGCGGCGAAACTATTTTGGAGGGATTGTTAATAAGACAACCTTGTCAAGGTAGTTTTGCTGCCTGTTTTTTTATTTTATCTGTTGTTGAGTTCTCTAAAAATAGGATAGTGGGGTGGATGAAGATATATTATGTAATTGCTTTTTATTAACGCTGCTTAATATTAAGGCCTAAATGTGAATGGCAATTATTAATTTTTTATTAAATTTGCAAACCAAGGGATTCTATTTTTGTTATTGTGTATTATAGTATAACCTAGAAGGAGGCTTTCGGTTAATTAACGAGAACTACCGGTTAAATCAGGTTAATCTGTTAGGAATGTTAATTAGGGAGTGTTAAATTTGTAGCTATGAAAAAGTCTACAATATGGATATTGGGCGTTGTAATGGGGCTTTCCTTCCTCAGTTTACTTTATCTGCAAATCAAGTATATTGAGGAAATGGTAAAGATGCGCAACGAACAATTTGATGAGTCAGTGAAGCGTGCTTTGATGGCTGCTTCTAAAGATGTAGAGGCGGAAGAAGTGGAACGCTGGTTGCGTGAAGACATTTCGGAAGCTGAAAAGAAAGCTTGGGAACGTTCGCAGGATAACGGAGTGGTGCAGACACGCCGCTTTCTTATGACAAGCCCCGATGGCTCTGTACGTTCTTCTATTGAGTTTAAGACGTTTAGTAAAGAACCGTCTGACTGCCGAGAGCAATGATTTCGCGTAAGCATGGGACAAAAACCATTCCCCAAACTTCGCGTTCAATTGCCGATATGGTGAAAAACCGTTACTTGTATCAGCGTGCGCTGGTAGACGAGGTTATTTGGCAGATGGTTTATCATGCCAAAGATAAGCCTATACAGGAACGGGTGAATTTTAAGAATTTGGATCAGTATCTTAAGTCTGGACTGGTTGATAATGGTATTGATATTGGTTACCATTTTAAAGTGATAGACAGGGATGGCAGGGAAGTGTACCGTTGTTCGGATTATAGTGATGAAGGAAGTGAGAGTTCCTATTCGCAGCCTTTGTTTTTGAATGATCCGCCTGCGCGTATGAGTGTGGTGAAGATTCATTTTCCTGGCAAGCGGGATTATATTTTCGATTCGGTTAGTTTCATGATACCGTCGATGATATTTACGTTTGTATTGCTTATTACCTTCATCTTTACTATTTATATAGTGTTCCGCCAGAAAAAACTGACTGAGATGAAGAATGATTTTATCAATAACATGACGCATGAGTTCAAGACTCCGATATCAACGATTTCGTTGGCGGCACAGATGTTGAAAGATCCTGCGGTTGGTAAGTCTCCTGCTATGTTTCAGCATATATCCGGGGTGATCAATGATGAAACAAAACGGTTGAGATTTCAGGTGGAGAAGGTACTTCAGATGTCGATGTTTGATCGTCAGAAGGCTACGTTGAAGATGAAAGAATTGGATGCCAACGAATTGATTACCGGTGTAGTGAATACCTTTACTTTGAAGGTAGAACGCTATAATGGTAAGATTGAGACGGAACTGAATGCTGAATCCCCTATGATATTTGCTGATGAAATGCATATTACTAACGTGGTGTTCAATCTCATGGATAATGCTGTTAAGTACAAACGTCCGGATACGGATTTGGTATTGAAGGTGAGGACTTGGAATGAACAGGGTAAGTTGATGATTTCTATACAGGATAATGGAATAGGTATTAAGAAAGAAAACTTGAAAAAAATATTTGAAAAGTTCTATCGCGTGCATACAGGTAATCTGCACGATGTGAAAGGATTTGGGCTTGGATTGGCTTATGTGAAGAAAATCATTTCCGATCATAAAGGAACGATTCGTGCTGAAAGTGAATTGAATGTGGGAACTAAATTTATAATTGCATTACCTTTATTAAAACATGATTGATATGGATGAGAAATTGAGAATTTTATTGTGCGAAGATGATGAGAATCTTGGCATGCTTTTAAGAGAATATTTGCAGGCTAAAGGCTATGCTGCCGAGTTGTGCCCTGATGGAGAGGCTGGATATAAGGCTTTTCTGAAGAATAAATATGATCTGTGTGTATTTGATGTAATGATGCCGAAGAAGGACGGTTTTACATTGGCTCAAGAAGTGCGTGCGGCTAATTCGGAGATTCCAATTATCTTTTTAACTGCCAAAACATTGAAAGAAGATATTTTGGAAGGATTTAAGATTGGTGCCGATGATTACATTACAAAGCCTTTTAGTATGGAAGAACTTACTTTCAGAATTGAGGCTATTTTGAGACGTGTGCGTGGAAAGAAGAATAAAGAAAGTAATATTTATAAAATAGGTAAGTTTACTTTTGACACGCAGAAACAGATTCTTTCTACTCCAGAAAAGCAGACTAAGTTGACTACTAAGGAGTCTGAACTTTTAGGACTGTTGTGTGCTCATGCTAATGAAATCCTACAACGTGATTTTGCTTTGAAGACGATATGGATTGACGACAATTATTTCAATGCGCGTAGTATGGACGTATATATTACTAAGTTGCGTAAGCATTTGAAAGAGGATGATTCGATTGAAATCATTAATATTCATGGTAAAGGGTACAAACTGATTACGCCGGAAACTGAAGGTTAACAGTTGAGCCTTTATAATTAGATAATAAAATAAGAAGGGGAGTTTGAAAAACTCCCCTTCTTATTTTGTCCTTGTTGATATTGATTAGTCTGCTAATTTTTTATTTATGGCAATGTATGAAATCAAACCAACAACAATCAGAAGTGCAGAACAACCTAAAATATTGTTGTTGTTAACATTACCGCTGAAGGAACATGCAATCAGGATTACAGCTCCCACCAAGACTAATATCAAGCCCAGATTTTTTAATAAACCTTTCATGTGTGTGTATTTTAATAGTTATTATATTCTTTCGTATTCTTGTCACAAAGAAAAGCATAATTCTTTAACAGGCGAAATTATTTGTGCAAAAAAACTATTATTGAATTGTTTTTTCTTTATTTCTATTCCTTTCTGTTTCAATCTTTGGTATTGAAAAATATTTTCCGAAGTACTTCTTGTCCAATGCTTAACTCGTTAATAGTAATACCATGTAGAGCTTCTTTGAGTGTTTGGTTGGCGACCAAACGTGCTTGTTCTTCAAGTTCTTTACCGTCTTTGGTGAGATGAATGAGGTTTATTCGACGGTCTTTTTTATCTGATATGCGCACTACAAGGTGTTGGCGCTCCATATTGTCAATAAGCCGTGTCATGCTTGGTTTGTCTTTAAAGGTTGCATTACACAACTCTTGTTGTGTCACTCCGTCTTTTTCCCATAAAAAAATGAGTACAGTCCACTGCTCGGGGGTGATTTCCAGTCCATTTAGGCGAAAATTACGTGATAATTTCCGATTTATGGCAGCTGATACTTTTCCATTGAGTATGGCGAAAATAAGACGTATGTCAAAATTGAATTGCTCTATCATGAAATTATTGTTGAAACAACTTTGCAAAGATAGTCTACTTGTCTAATAAAACCTATCTCCTTGACATAAAAAAACATTAAATGTTTGTTGTTCAAAATAAAATGACTACCTTTGCACCGCATTTTTAAAAACAACTTAATTTATTTAATTAAAAGTATGAATCAATACGAAACCGTTTTCATTTTAACTCCCGTTTTGTCTGATGTTC
>ENA-OOXJ01000546-OOXJ01000546.1-human-gut-metagenome-genome-assembly--contig:-NODE-546-length-30877-cov-3.051132_pt1 | contig 30877 bp, 25 predicted proteins | sample MGYA00241587_ERZ501343 | MGnify/ENA primary metagenome ERZ501343 (study PRJEB25962, sample SAMEA2042918) | human gut metagenome | biome: human gut; feature: human-associated habitat; material: faeces... | reverse complement strand
TTTTTGGGGTGTTAACTGTTAACCTGTTAACCCCCATCTTAATTTTCTCTTTCCAGAGCGCATCTTTTTATCTTGGCAAGCGTCTTATATTAAGACGGAGAAGTGCCTTATATTAAGACAGATAAGAGGCTTAAATGATGACCAGCGGGAGGCTTCAATGATGCCTCACGAGGGGTAATTAATGCGTCGCGACGGAAGAATTGGTGCGTCGCGATGAAAAAAATATTGCGTCGCGACGCAAAAAATAATGCATCGCGATGGAAAAAACAGCCATTTTACAGCCATTTTTCATCCTATCGCGATGCATTCTTAATTTTCTCAACCGGAAAGCTATGGGTTGCTAACCGGAAAGCTATGAGTTGAGAACCACAAAACTATGAGTTAGTTTTTTTAACTTTTTAGCCCATTTTCTATCTTTTTTACCACTAAACGGCCCAAAACAGAGACTTTTAAATCTTCTTCTTATAGCAGCGATGACGGCGATGCTGTTCGCTCTCCAGATACTGCCACTGGCTCTGAACACCGGTATTGGTCTCCATCTGCGGCATTGCCTCAGCCCATTTAAAGCCATAACGGTGATACTGCTCTATCAGATCGGCAAAAATAAGCGCGTTGGCTCCCTTCTTGCGATATTCCGGAAGAACACCAATCAAGAGCAAATCTACCGTATCCGTCTTGTGCCACTTCAGAACCTTCAGCACCTTCAGCCAACCCGTAGGGAAAAGCTTGCCATCGCCTATCTCGCGCAGCGCATCGGTAAACGAAGGGAAGGAAACACCAAAGGCAACCAGCTTGTTGCCAGCGTTGCCATCTACCACACCCGTTACCAGGTTCAAGTCAGCCTTCTTGATATAAGTATTTACATATTCATCTATCTGCTTCTCCGTAAGCTGCTGGAAATCATAGAGATTCTTGTAAGTCTCGTTCACGATTTCGAACACCTTCCTGCCCATTCCTCCCGAGGTCAGTTCCCGGCGGGTGAACTTATGAACATGCAAATTATATCGGCTCTCTATCATCTGGGCAGTCTTGGCAAACTTAGCCGGCGTCACTTCCGGAATCCTGATGCGGTACTCCAGCCAGTCGTTATCCTTCTCATAGAGCGGATAACTCTCCAGATGCGTCTTGTAATAAGGATAATTGTAATTGATATACATCGTAGACTTCCGGTCGAAGCCCTCGATGAGCAAGCCTTCACGATCCATATCCGTAAATCCGAGCGGACCTACGCATTCGTTCATTCCCTTGCTCTTGCCCCAGTTTTCTACCGCGCGCAACAAGGCACAGGAAACCGCAACATTATCCACGAAATCGAACCAGCCGAAGCGAACCTGCTTCTTGTTCCACTCTTCGTTGGCACGATGGTTGATAATGCCAGCAATTCTACCTACGATACGAGCCTCGCTGTCAACCGCCAGGAAGTATTGAGCCTCGCAGAATTCGAAGGCAGGATTCTTCTTTGGGTCCAGCGTATTCATCTCGTCGAAACGCAAAAAAGGAATGGCAAACTTATGGCCTCTATAGAGATCATAATGAAACTGAATGAAGGTTTTCAGTCCTTTTTTTGTCGTTACCGGTATGATTCTTATCTCATCATCCATTAGTAAATTGTTTTATGTATATATATTCAATTGCGGTGCAAAAATACAATAAATTTATGAATAATGCAACTCTTTTCTTATAAATTTATAAAAGTTGGTTCATAATTGTTCAACTTTATGGATATTTATGTACCTTTGCAGGTTGAAATGCCCCAAAGAGCATCATAAAGTTATGAAGAAAGAGAAAAGAGACAACTATACGTTCCTCACACATGCCCCTGTGCATCATGTGATTTTCACGATGGCCATACCAACGATTATCAGTATGCTGTCGACGAGCATGTACAACCTCGCCGACACCTATTTCGTGGGCAGCATCAACACGCAGAGTGTGGCAGCGGTAGGCGTTTCCTTTGCAGCAATGGCTGTTATCCAGGCGATAGGTTTCTTCTTCGGTCACGGAGCAGGCAATTATGTTTCGCGACAGTTGGGCGCCAAGCATACGGAAGAGGCACAGAAGATGGCAACCACGGGCTTTGTACTGAGTTTTCTTACCGGTCTCCTCATCGCCATCCTGGGTCATCTTTTCCTCACACCGCTCTGCCTTCTGATGGGTTCTACGCCCACCATTCTTCCTTATACAGAGCGCTATCTGGGCATTATTCTGCTGGGTGCTCCCTTTATGACCACCTCGCTTACGCTGAATAATCTGATGCGATTTCAGGGCAATACGATGTATGCGATGAAGGGCATCATGTCGGGTGTGCTGCTCAATCTGATTCTGGCTCCTCTGCTCATCCTCTACTTTCAGTTGGGCATTACCGGAGCCGCCGTAGCCACTCTCACCAGCCAGTGTTTCGGCTGCGCCATGCTGTTCTGGATGACGCATAAAGGCGAGAACATCCGCATCCGTCTCAGCAATTTCACCCCTACCCGCGCCTTTGCCAAGGAAATTATCTTCGGCGGAACCCCTTCGCTGTCAAGACAGGGACTGGGAAGTATCGCTACGCTGATGCTCAATGTGGCAGCAGGTGCGTTTGGCGATGCAGCCATTGCGGGCATGAGCATCGTTACCCGCATCTCCTTCTTTACCTATGCGATGGTCATCGGTCTAGGTCAGGGATTCCAGCCGCTCTGCGGATTCTGCTACGGTGCCAAACTCTATGGGCGCGTAAAGGAAGCCTTCTTTTTCTGCATTAAATGCGGCACGGTTTTCCTCGCCGTCTGTGCCCTTCTCGGCTTCATCTTCTCAACTTCCATCATCAGCATCTTCCGCGATGATGCAGCGGTTGTAGCCGTAGGTTCGGTGGCTTTGCGATGGCAGGTGCTCAGTTTTCCGCTCGTAGCCAGCATCGTGCTCACCAACATGCTGATGCAGACCATCCGTAAACCGGTGAGAGCCAACATTGTAGCGGCAGCACGAAGCGGACTTTTCTTCATTCCGCTCATCTTCATCCTCCCCTATTTCTTCGGACTGCTGGGCGTGGAGATGTGTCAGATGTGGGCAGATTGCTGCTCGTTTGCCGTTGCGGTTCCGATAGCCTGGAGCGCTTTCAGGGATATGAGAAGAGAGCAGATGGAACTTGGGAAAAGCCACTAGAAGATAAGAAGATACTAGAAGATAAGAGAAAATACTTGAGATAAGAGAAATGGAGAAGACATATTACATAGGATTGGACGTTGGCTCTACGACAGCCAAAATAGCCGTTATCGACAGCGATAACCGGGTAATTTACTCAAAATACGAACGCCACAACGCTCGTGTCAACGAACTTGTGTCGCAATATTTCGATGAGATTTTAGCCCTTACCGGCGATGCAGAGGCAAGAATCTGCGTAACGGGAAGCGTAGGAATGGCTACTGCCGAACAGCTCCAGGCGGAGTTTGTACAGGAGGTGGTGGCTGCATCGGTCTATGCCCGTACTGCCCATCCTGAGGCGAAAGCGCTTATCGATATTGGCGGCGAGGATGCGAAGGTTATCTTCTTCAAGCAAAACGGAAATATGGAACTGCGCATGAACGGCAACTGTGCCGGCGGAACGGGTGCTTTCATCGACCAGATGAGTGTGCTGATGGGCGTAGAGAACCAGAAGATGAGCGAGTTGGCGATGAAGGCAGAACACGTTTATCCGATGGCTGCCCGCTGCGGCGTATTCGCCAAGACCGACATCCAGAACCTGATGGCGCGCAATCTGCCCGAAGCCGATATTGCAGCCAGCATCTTCCATTCCATCGCCGTACAGACGGTGGTTACGCTTTCTCACGGCATCAGTTTCGAGGCTCCTATCCTGCTCTGCGGCGGTCCGCTGACCTTTCTTCCGGCTCTCCGCAAGGCTTTCTGCGATTATCTCCATCTCTCTCCAAACGACTTCATCGTATCAGAAAACAGCAATCTCATTCCGGCTCTGGGCTGTGCTTACCGGGCTAAATCGGCAGATTCTGCAGCCTCAGTATCTGTCCTCAGAAGCCGGATGAAAAAAGAAATACAAACGGAATGGACCAGCAGTCTGCTGCCCCTGTTCAAGAATGAGAAAGAGCACCAGGAATGGCTCAAATCAAAGGCGAAATTCGCTACCGAAACCCAACCGCTGAATAAAGGAAAACAGCAGGTTGTGATTGGTATTGATTCGGGCTCTACTACGACGAAGATTGTTGCGGTAAGGGTGAATGCGGAGACGCCTACGGGAGATATTGTCTTCACCAATTACCGCCTGAATCTGGGAAATCCGATCAAGGCGGTAGCGGATGGACTGAACGCCCTGAAGCAGGAAGCAGCATTGCGAGGCGCTGAACTTGAAATCGTAGGCTCCTGCTCTACAGGTTACGGCGAAGAACTTATCAAGGCGGCTTTCGGCCTCGACAGCGGCATTATCGAAACAATGGCGCACGAAAGAGCGGCTGCCTCACTCATGCCCGACGTGAGTTTTATCCTGGACATCGGCGGACAGGACATGAAGGCTATCTTCGTGGAGAAAGGGGCTGTGGTGCGCATGGAACTCAACGAGGCGTGCAGTTCGGGCTGCGGAACATTCATCCAGACCTTTGCCAACAATATGGGTTATTCTGTAGGCGATTTTGCCCAACTCGCCTGCCAGTCGAAGGCTCCCTGCGACCTGGGAACCCGCTGCACCGTCTTCATGAACTCGAAGGTAAAGCAGGTGCTCAGAGAGGGCGCATCTGTAGCTGATATTTCTGCCGGAATCTCTTATTCGGTCATCAAAAACTGTCTTTATAAGGTATTGAAACTCCATGGTAATGAGAACCTTGGAGGCAAAATCGTTGTGCAGGGTGGTACGATGAGAAACGATGCGGTGGTAAGAGCATTTGAGTTACTCACCCATACCGAAGTGGCACGAAGCAACATGCCGGAACTGATGGGCGCCTACGGCTGTGCCCTTCATGCGGCGGCAGATTACAAGCATCGCACATCTGCAGAAGACGAGCACCCTGCCTCATCAAGATCCATCGATGATCTCCAGAATCTGGCTCATTATGAAACCAAACAGCTGCAATGCAAAGGCTGCGAAAACCATTGTTATGTTTCCCGCTACACCTTTGCCGGCGGCAACAAGTTCTACTCCGGAAACAAGTGTGAGCGTGTGTTCAACAACAAGGGAGCAAACGGGGAAAAAGGAAAGAATATTTACGAATATAAATACAGTTTACTCTTTGGCAGAGAGACAGTTAACCCACTTGACGCTGTAAAACACAGCGTCAAAGTAGGCATTCCTCGCATCCTCAACATGTACGAGGAATATCCGTTCTGGAATGCGTTGCTCCGGGCAGCCGGATTGGACGTGATTCTCTCTTCCGATTCCACTTTCAGCCAGTATGAAGGAGCCTTGAATACGGTGATGAGCGACAATATCTGCTTCCCGGCTAAACTGGCTCACAGTCATCTGAAGGAACTCAACGAGAACCCGAAGGTTGACCGCATCCTCATGCCATACGTGGTTTATGAACATAATGACGACCCGAAGAATACGCTGAACAGCTTCAACTGTCCGGTCGTTTCGGGCTACAGCGATGTCATCAAGTCGGTCATCAATCTGAAGAAACCAATCGATACGCCCGTCATCAACTTTGCCCAGCCTAAGGCGCTGGAAAAACAGATTACCGATTATCTCAAGCAACTGGGAGTAAGCAAGAAGACTGCCCATAAAGCGCTGAGAGAGGCCCTCTATGCTCAGGCAGTATATGCAGCTGAAATCAAGAAACAGGGCTGGGAGATTCTGAAGCCAAACAAGGGACTTACGATTCTGCTGGCGGGCCGTCCTTATCATACAGACCCGCTGATTCAGCACAAGCTGAGCGAGATGATTGCCAATCTGGGAGTCAACGTCATCAGCGAAGATATCGCCCGGGGTAATCTCTTTGCAGATTTCAAAGAATTCAATCTGGAGAACCTGGCGGCAGAAAGAAATGAGGCAGCATTAGCCAGCCAAGACAACAACGAAGCATACAACTGTCAGCCAGAGACTTATCTCGTGAAGCAATGGGCGTATATGAACCGCATTCTGAAGGCCGCGCAATGGGCAGCCGAACAGGGCGACGAGGTTCATTTCGTCCAGATGACCAGCTTCGGCTGCGGTCCTGACAGTTTTATCCAGGACGAGATTCGCGACATCATGAAGCGCCACAACAAGCCGTTCACGCTGCTGAAGATAGATGATGTGAGCAATATCGGCTCCCTGAAGCTCCGTGTCCGCTCGCTGATAGAAAGCCTGAAGGGAGTAAAGGAAGTGAAGAGTGAAGAACGAAGAGTGAAAAATTCAACAGCAGAAGAAATTCAACATTCAACACTCAACATTCAACATTTACAGCAGACCAAGGTATTCACCAAGCAGGATATTCATCGCAAGATTCTCGCTCCTTTCATGACCGAATACCTCACCCCTATCATTCCGCCTATTCTGAAACTGATAGGCTATGATGTAGAGGTACTTCCGATGAGCAATGAGGTAAGCGCCGAACTCGGCTTGAAGTTTGCCAACAACGAAGTCTGTTATCCGGCAACTCTTATCGTCGGCGACATCATCAAAGCCTTGAAATCAGGCAGATACGACCTGAACAATACGGCAGTAGTGATGAGTCAGACGGGCGGCCAGTGTCGCGCAACCAACTACGCTGGTCTCATCAAGCGTGCGATGATTTCCAATGGATTCCAGGACATTCCGCTGCTCACACTCGGTGTAACAGCCTCAACAGGCGAAGCATCAGGCTCAACAGACGACAAGCAAGACTACAACGAGCAGGACGGCTTTAATGTGCCTTGGCTGAAATACAGTCAGATTATCGTTACCGCCATTTTCTATGGCGATGCAATCAACGAGATGTACAACGCCTGCATCGTAAGAGAGCGTAAACCGGGCATTGCCAGAGAGTTGCGCGATAAATACATGCAGCTGATAGACGGACCTATCGCCCAGAATTCAGCCAAAGGACTCATCCGACTCCTGGAACAGGCAGCCGAAGAATTCAACCAGATGACCCTCGACAGAACGTTGCCGAAGGTAGGAATCGTAGGCGAAATCTTCCTGAAGTTCAATCCTTTCGCCCACCAGTTTCTGGAGCAGAACATCATCTCGCGCGGCATAGAGGTGGTTCCGCCTCTGCTTGCCCCTTTCTTCCTGCAGGAATTTGTGAACGTAGAGATACAGAAACACATGCGGCTGAGTTGCACCAAAGTGCCTGATTTCATCATCAAGGGCGCTTATCAGGCGCTGATAGGCAGAAGATTGCGCCAGGTAAACAAGGCAGCCGGCAAGTTCCGCTACTTCCGTCCGTTCACCAATATCTATGATGATGCGAAGGACGTACAGGGACTGGTTTCGCTCGCAGCCCAGTTTGGCGAAGGCTGGCTTCTGCCTGCCGACATCGTAGGTTACATCCGTGATGGCGTGAACAATATCATCTCGCTCCAGCCTTTCGGTTGCATCGCTAACCACGTGATTTCCAAGGGCATCGAGAAACGTCTCCACGACCGTTTTCCAATGCTCAACCTCGTATCACTCGACTTCGATTCCGGTGTTTCAGAGGTAAACGTCACCAACCGACTGCTCCTCTTTCTGGACAGCATCGCAAAATAAGACAAGCCAGACCTATGTACGGCAAAACACCGTATATGGGTCTTTCCGTCTTTCATCCCTCAAAAAATCACTCTAAAAAATACAAAAAACCGTAGCTATTTCTTTGTCATTCAAGAAAATAATCGTATCTTTGCACTCAAATTTTATTGAGACATTAAGAAAATGAGTAAAGATACATTAACTCATCAGCTGACAGAGACCATCGAGGAGCTTTCGAGCGCCGAATCTTTGAAGGGTCTCTTCCATCAGCATCGAGACGGGAATCCACTTCCTTCGGGCAAGGCGCTCGAAGAAATCATCAGTTTGTCCCGTTCTATCCTCTTTCCGGGATATTTCGGCAATTCTTCGGTAAATATCTCAACCATCAAATATCATATTGGAGTAAGAGTAGAGAAACTCTATGAGATGCTGTCAGAGCAGATTCTCGCCGGTCTCTGCTTCGCCAACGACTGCGAAACGGAAACCCAGGCTGAACTGCAGCACCAGCGTGCCAAGGCAGGCGTGATTGCAGCCAAGGTAATCATGGAATTTCCGAGACTGCGCAAGATTCTGGCAACCGATGTAGAGGCTGCCTACGAGGGCGACCCGGCTGCCATGAGCCACGGAGAAATCATCTCCTGCTACCCGGTCATCAAGGCGATTACCAACTACCGCATCGCTCACGTGCTGCACGAACTGGGAGTGCCGCTCATTCCGAGAATGATGACCGAACTGGCGCATTCGGAAACCGGTATTGACATCAACCCAGAGGCTACCATCGGCAAGCACTTCACCATCGACCACGGTACGGGTGTGGTGATTGGAGCTACCTGCATCATCGGCGACAATGTGAAACTCTACCAGGGTGTAACCCTCGGAGCCAAGAGTTTTCCACTCGATAAGGACGGCAACCCTATCAAGGGAATCCCTCGCCACCCTATCCTCGAAAATGATGTCATCGTCTACGCCAATGCCACCATCCTCGGTCGCATCACCATCGGAGAAGGCTGCGTAGTGGGAGCCAACGTATGGGTTACCAAGGATATGAAACCGAAAACAAAGAAATATAAAAAAGAAAAACAAAGTTTATTAGATATAGAATTCAATAATGGAACAGGAATTTGAACTCATTGCCAAGACCTTCATGGGCCTCGAGCCTGTCTTGGCTGAAGAGCTCACCCAGTTGGGTGCCAATAATGTACAGATCGGTCGCCGCATGGTGTCTTTCACTGGCGACAAGGAAATGATGTATCGTGCTAACTTCCAGTTGCACACAGCCATCCGTATCTTAAAGCCTATCAAGCACTTCAAGGCTAGAAGCGCTGAAGAGGTGTATGATCAGATTCAGAAGATCAAGTGGGATGACATCTTAGACGTGAAGAAGACTTTCTCTGTTGACTCAGTAGTCTACTCAGAGGAGTTCCGCAACTCACGCTTCGTAACCTACAAGGTAAAGGATGCGATTGTTGACTGGTTCCGCGAGAAGCAGGGTACACGTCCAAATATCAGCGTATCTAACCCGGATATCCGCCTCAACATCCACATTGCAGAAGACAATGCCACCTTGAGTCTCGATTCGAGTGGTGAGAGTCTGCACCGCCGTGGCTACCGCCAGGAGCAGGTAGAGGCTCCTCTGAACGAGGTTCTCGCTGCAGGTATGATTCTGATGACCGGTTGGAAGGGCGAATGCGATTTCATCGATCCGATGTGTGGTTCAGGTACCATCGCCATCGAAGCTGCCCTCATCGCCCGCAACATCTCTCCAGGTGTATTCCGCAAGGAGTTTGCCTTCGAGAAATGGAACGATTTCGACCAGGATCTCTTCGACATGATCTATAACGACGACTCTCAGGAGCGCGAGTTCGAGCACCACATCTACGGATATGATGTAGATATGAAGGCGGTGAACACAGCCAACCGCAACGTTCGTGCTGCCGGTCTTAGCAAGGACATCACCATCTCACAGGCTGATTTCAAGGACTTCACCCAGCCAGCAGAGAAGAGCATCATCGTGATGAACCCTCCATATGGCGAGCGCATCTCTACCCCTAACCTTCTGAACACCTACAAGATGATCGGTGAGCGTTTCAAGAAGGCTTTTGCCGGCAACGAGGCTTGGGTATTGAGCTACCGCGAGGAGTGCTTCGAGCAGATTGGTCTGAAACCATCTATCAAGATTCCTGTATTCAACGGAAGCTTGGAGTGCGAATTCCGCAAGTATGTGATGTTCGACGGCAAGATGAAGGACTTCCGTTCTGAAGGCGGTATTGTGAAGACTGAGCGCGAGAAGAGCGAGATGGCTCAGAAGCACCGTTTCAAGAAGGAGCGTGAATTCAAGAAGCGTGTAAGCGAGGAGACAGAAAATGAGGAGGACGATATCCGTTCTTTCAAGTTCCATACTCACCGTCTGGAAGACTTCGAGAAGAAGCGTGCTGAGTTCCATAAGGGCGGCTGTTCACGTATCGGTGGCGGTCGACGCAATGATGACGACGATGACAAGCGTGGAAGCCGTAGCTTCAAGGGCGACCGCAAGGGTGGCCGTGACTTCGGTGGCAAGCGCGACGGAAAGCGTTTCGAGAAAGGCGACAAGCGTGGTGGCTTCAAGGGCGACAAACGTGGTGGCCGTGATTTCGGAGGCAAGCGCGGAGGCAAAAAGAACTTCAGCGTTGACTTCGATGACGAGGATTAAAGACATATCGACCCATACGTCGTGTTTCACGACGCATGGGTGGTAAACCCGATAAAGTAAAGTAAAGAATATAATGAATCTGAAGAATTCAATTTATAAATTATCTTTTGCTGCTATGATCATGATGGCTATGAATGCAACCGACTTACAGGCTCAGGGCGTGGTTCCTGCTCAGAAAGGCGAGAAAACCTTTACATTGGAAGACCTGAACTTCGGCGGCAACAACTATCGTAACATGGTAGCTAAGAACCGCTGGTGCACCTGGTGGGGCAATGAACTCGTTCGCCAGGATGTGGATGCCTGCTATCTCGTCAACAAGACGACAGGCAAGGAGACAAGACTCTTCGGCATCAATGACATCAACCAGTGGATTGCTCCTACCAAAGACATCAAGGTAAGAGCCCTCTACAATGCTCTCTTCCCTTTTGCAGGCAAGAGCATCGTGATGGTAAGCAACGGCAGCAAGACTTATACCGTAGACTTCAAGAAGCATAAACTGCTGAGCGAGATGGATTTTGCTGACGGCGAGAACCTCCTGGAGGCTAACGCCCAGCAGAACGCCTTCGCCTATCTGAAGGGCAGCAACCTCTATGTGCGTACCTTCGATGTAACCAGCAATGCCCTGACAAAAGAGAAGAAATCTCACGATTTCCAGCTCTCAAAGGACGGAAGCCGCGAAATCGTTTATGGACAGAGTGTTCACCGCGATGAGTTCGGTATCAGCAAGGGAACCTTCTGGAGTCCGAACGGCGAACTGCTCGCCTTCTATCGCATGGACCAGAGTATGGTAACCGACTATCCGCAGGTCGACATCCCGGAAATCGGTTTCAATCATCCTGAAACACAGAGTTGCATTGCTACTCCTGCACCAGACAAGTATCCGATGACTGGCGAGACATCACACAAGGTAACCGTAGGCGTGTTCGACTGCATGACCGGCAAGACCGTCTATCTGAAGGCTGGCGATCCAACCGACCGCTACTTCACCAACATCGCATGGAGTCCGGACAGCAAGACCATCTATATGTTCGAACTGAACCGCGACCAGAACGACTGCCGTCTGACTGCCTACAATGCAGAAACCGGCGAGAAGACAGGCGAACTCTATCGCGAGACCGACGAGAAATACGTGGAGCCTTGCCACCCTATCCAGTTCCTGCCTTGGGACAGCAACAGCTTTATCATGCAGAGCCGCAAGGATGGCTACAACCACCTCTACCTCTGCACCCTGGGCAAGCAAGGAAGCCGCATGGCCAGCAACACAGAATCACTCGAAATCAAGCAGTTGACTTCCGGTAAATGGGAAGTGATGGAAGTGCTCGGTTTCAACAGCAAGCGCAAGAGTATCATCATCGCATCCAACGAGAAATCGCCTATCCAGAGAAACATCTTTGCCGTAGACACAAAAACCGGCAAACGTACGCTGGTAGATGATTGCGGCAAGGGATGGCACAGCGCCACTTTGAGCGAGAACGGACAGTATGTCTTCGACAACTACTCTACTCCTACCGTGCCTCGCAAGATTGCCCTCGTGAATACCGAGAACGGCAAGCGCACCGCTTACTTCACAGCCGAGAACCCTTGGAAAGGCTACAATGTGCCTGAGTACAGCTGCGGTTCCATCAAGGCTGCCGATGACGAAACAGACCTCTACTGGAGAATGGTGAAACCGGTAAACTTCAATCCAAACAAGAAGTATCCTACCATTATATATGTATATGGTGGACCTCATGCCCACAACGTAGATGCACGCTGGAACTACTCTAGCCGTGGTTGGGAAACCTACATGGCAGAAAAGGGCTATCTGCTCTTCATCCTCGACAACCGTGGAAGCGAGAACCGTGGCAAGGCTTTCGAGCAGGCTACCTTCCGCCAGCTCGGACAGATTGAGATGCAAGACCAGATGAAGGGTGTGGAATATCTGAAGACGCTTCCTTACGTAGATGCTGACAAGATTGGCGTTCACGGCTGGAGCTTCGGCGGATTCATGACCATCTCGCTGATGACCAACCACCCTGATGTGTTCAAGGTAGGCGTAGCAGGCGGTCCGGTAATCGACTGGCACTGGTACGAGGTGATGTATGGCGAGCGCTATATGGACACCCCACAGACCAACCCAGAGGGTTACAGGAAGACCTCCCTGCTCTATCAGGCAAAGAACCTGAAGGGCAAGCTGCAGATTATCCAGGGCTTGAACGATGTGACCGTAGTGCCACAGCACTGCCTCACCTTCCTCAAGGCTTGCATCGCAGCAGGCACCCAGCCAGACTTCTTCGTCTATCCTGGCGAGCCTCACAACATGAGAGGTCATCAGAGCACTCATCTGCATGAGCGCATCAGCAATTATTTCTTCGATTATCTCAAGTAAATATCTAGGAGTAAACATCCCCCGAAAAGGGGAGTTTACTTCTACATCAAATAACAAACAATAACTTACAGCAAATGAAAATTTTATTGTTAGGAGGCGGTGGCCGCGAGCACGCCTTAGCATGGAAAATCGCTCAGAGCGAGAAGTGTGAGAAACTCTTCATCGCTCCTGGTAATGCCGGTACACAGAATGTCGGCGAGAACGTAGATATCAAGGCAGACGACTTTGAGGCGCTCAAGAACTTCACAGTAGAAAATGGCGTTGATATGGTGGTAGTTGGTCCGGAAGACCCATTGGTAAAGGGTGTTTACGATGACTTCAAGAACGATCCTCGCACCCAGAACATCCCTGTCATCGGTCCATCAAAGGCTGGCGCCGTACTGGAAGGCAGCAAGGACTTCGCCAAGAAGTTCATGAAGCGCCACAACATCCCTACTGCCCAGTATGAGACTTTCGACGGCGAGCACGTAGAGGAAGGCTTGAAATTCCTGGAGACACTGAAGGCTCCTTATGTATTGAAGGCTGACGGTTTGTGCGCCGGTAAGGGCGTTCTCATCCTCCCTACCCTGGAAGAGGCTAAGAAGGAGTTCAAGGAGATGCTCGGCGGTATGTTCGGCAACGCTTCTGCACGCGTAGTCATCGAGGAATTCCTCAGTGGCATTGAGTGCTCTGTATTCGTATTGACCGACGGCAAGAACTACAAGATTCTGCCTGAGGCTAAGGATTACAAGCGCATCGGCGAGCACGATACCGGTCTGAACACCGGCGGTATGGGTAGCGTTACCCCTGTACCATTCGCTACCAAGGAGTGGATGCAGAAGGTAGACGAGCGCATCATCCGTCCTACCGTAGAGGGACTTGCTGAGGAGAACATCGACTACAAGGGATTCATCTTCTTCGGTCTGATCAACGTTGAAGGCGAGCCTATGGTCATCGAGTACAACTGCCGTATGGGTGACCCTGAGACAGAGAGCGTGATGCTCCGTCTGAAGAGCGACATCGTGGATCTCTTTGAGGGTGTAGCAGCAGGCGATTTGGACAAGCGCAGCATCGAGTTTGATGAGCGTGCAGCAGTCTGCGTGATGCTCGTAAGCGGCGGTTATCCTGAGGCTTACAAGAAGGGTTATCCTATCCAGGGCATCGATGATGTAGAAGGTTCGGTAGTATTCCACTCCGGTACAGCCATGAAGGATGGTCAGGTAGTAACCAACGGTGGTCGTGTCATCTGCGTAAGCAGCTACGGCAAGGACAAGGAAGAAGCCCTGAAGAAGAGCTTTGCTGAGGCACAGAAGATCCAGTTCACCGACAAGTACTTCCGTTCTGATATCGGACAGGACCTTTAGATTTTAATGTTGAATGTTGAATGTTGAATGTTGAATTAGGCTAGCGCCCTTGAGTCCGTTAGGCAATTCAACATTCAACATTCAACATTCAACATTGTTTTAAGCATTCAACATTGAATTAGATGTTAAGAAAGAAAACTTTTCAAAATAAAGTAGCGGCTAGCCGCTACTCTTTACCTATTACTGCAACCCTTGCCACACTGGTTTGGGTTGCAGTAGGTTTATTGGTATCCAATATCTGGATAGAATTTGCTTTTACAGCCATGTCTACCCTGCTGATGGTGGAACTGAACAACCGTAATGCCCTGATGCGTACCTACAGCCGAATGGTATCCTGCAGTTTTCTGGCATTAATGACGATGGCAGGACTCCCCCACCTCTCTTTAAAAAGCAGTATTGTGACGATGTGTTTCATCGCCTTTTATCTCATTATCTGGAATTGCTATCAGGATAAACGCTCAACAGGCTGGACTTTCTACGCCTTTGCCTGCATCGGTCTGGCATCGATGATTTTCGTGCAGATAGGCTATTTCATGCCTATACTGTGGATTATGATGATGGTGTTTACCCTCTCGTTTAGCGTAAAGACATTCTTTGCATCCCTGGTAGGTCTCATCGTGCCCTATTGGTTTGCAGCCGGTTATTTCTTCTATACCGACAACATACAGGGGCTGGCTGACCACTTCTGCAAATTCATCAACTACAGCGAACTCTTTGATTATTCGCAGGTTACCGACCATCTGGTTCTGAACCTGAGTTTTGTTACCCTGCTCACCATCATCGGTTCCATCCACTTCATACGCACCAGCTACGGCGATAAGATACGCACCCGCATGATCTACGAAACGTTTATCATGATATCGGTTGCCTGCATCATCTTCATCGTCCTCCAGCCTCAACATATACAGGAACTGGGCGGCATCCTGATTGTTAATACAGCACCGCTTATCGCCCATTTCATCACATTCACCAGAGGTAAGTTTACCAACATCTCCTTCATCCTGCTGCTCATCATGCTGATACTTATCATGGCTTACAACATACTCGTACCAGAGAGCATATTACTATGAGTTGGATTATAGATTTCCTAATGAGCTGGGGCTACTGGGGCATGCTGGTATCAGCCTTCCTTGCCGGCAGCTTCTTTCCCTTCAGCAGCGAGGTGGTGATGTCGGGCTTACAGGCTGCCGGACTGGAACCTATCCAGCTCGTACTGTATGGAAGCATCGGCAATGTGCTCGGTTCTATGTTCAACTATGGCGTAGGACGAATGGGCAAGCTGGAATGGATAGAGAAATATCTGCATGTAAAGAAAGAGAGTCTTGACAAGGCTCAGCATTTCATGGCCGACAGAGGAGCCTGGATGGGATTCTTCGCCTTCCTGCCCCTGTTGGGAAGTGCCATCACCATCGTTTTGGGACTGACGAGAGCCAACATCGTGATTTCTGTCATCAGCATCACCATCGGAAAGGTGTTGAGATATGTACTGCTGGTTTACGGACTCAGTTTCATCTTTTAAACAAGCTGCAAAGAAAACAAAGAATTGATTTATATAGATTGACTGCTTATGAGAAAGTATTTATACCTTATTATATTATGCGTGGTTTTCGCGGGCTGTAAAGGCAGCCAGCAGAAAGGTAACACCGCAGAAAGTAACGGAAAGGAATCTGTCGCCAACAGCGATGGCAAACCTGCTGTTACCGTAACCATCCCTCCCTACAAGTTTTTCGTTGATAAGATTGCCGGAGATAAGGTGGATGTCAACGTGATGGTATCCAACGGCAACAATCCTGAAACTTACGAGCCTTATGCCCAGCAGATGATGGAACTCTCCAGGAGTGCCCTCTATCTGAAAGTGGGAAGCATCGGTTTCGAACAGACCTGGATGAAGAAGCTGCAGGACAACGCTCCTGACATGAAGGTGATAGATACCTCCACAGGCATCATGCCTGCCAAGACACCAGGCGGCAATACCGACCCGCATGTATGGATGAGTTGCAAAAACGCCCGCATCATAGCCAGCAACATCCTCAAGGCGCTCTGCGAACTGGAGCCGAAGAACAAGGCATTCTTTGAGAAGAACTATCTGTCGCTGCTGAAGATCATCAACAAGCGAGACAGCACCATCAGAAAGGGTTTCAAGAATCATCCCGAGATGGTACGCAAGTTTATGATTTATCATCCTATCCTCACTTATTTTGCCCGCGACTACCAGTTGGAGCAGCTTGCCATTGAGGAAGAAGGCAGGGAGCCTAGTGCCTCCCAGCTGAAGAGCCTCATAGAGAGAGCCAGAAAAGAAAAGATCAAGTTCTGCCTGATACAGGCAGAATTTGCCAACCGCAACACCACAACCTTCATCAAGGAGAGCCACACCAAGCCAATGAATATCAACCCATTGCAAGGCGACTGGAACTGGGCGATGCAGGAAGCGGCTGCAGCGGTACAGGGCAAGAAAATCGTTGTTGGGAAGTAAAAACTACAATAATATGACTCCAATCATAAAAATCGAGCATCTTTCTGCTGGCTATGAAGGCAAGGAGGTGCTCCACGATATCAACCTCACCGTCTGCAAAGACGATTATCTTGGCATTATCGGTCCCAACGGTGGTGGCAAGACAACCCTCATGCGCCTCATTCTGGGACTGATGAAACCCACAGACGGCAGCATCCGCTTTTATAAAGACGGGGAGGAAGTAAGGGAAATCAGCATGGGATATCTGCCCCAATACAATCATCTCGACAAACAGTTCCCTATCTCCGTCTATGAAGTGGTACTCTCAGGACTCAGCAAGACCAAAAGTCTCTTTTCGAGATACACCCAGGTACAGCACCAGCAGGTACTCGACTGTCTGGAACAGATGCAGCTCACAGAGTTGAAAGACCGCCATATCGCAGCCTTGAGCGGCGGACAGCTGCAGCGAGTACTCCTCGCCCGCGCCATTGTTTCGAAACCCGATGTAGTGATACTGGATGAGCCTAACACCTACATCGACCGCCGTTTCCAGAAGCAGATGTACGAGATGCTGGAACAGATCAACCGGGAGTGCGCCATCATCATCGTAAGCCATGATGTAGCCGAAGTGCTCAATAACGTAAAGCACATCGCCTGCGTAAATCATCATCTCCACTACCACGATACGGCAGATATGCCGAGAGAGAAACTGGAAGAGCATTTCTTAAATGTATAGGCTTATTATATAATAATGCCTAAAAAACAGGTGCAAAAATCCATATTATCTCATCTTTTTATTATCTTTGCAACTGGAATGTGCCTTTCTTGAAAGGCACGGAGAAAGCAATCAGAAACAGAGAAAGCATTCAGAAAGAAATATAATACATTAAAGTTTAAACAATAATGAAACAGTACAGATTAGTGGACAATATCTTCGGATGGGTCGCATTCATCATTGCGGCGTTCACTTATTGTTCCACAATTGAACCGACAGCCAGTTTCTGGGACTGTCCTGAGTTTATTACGACTGCTTACAAGCAGGAGATCGGTCACCCACCTGGGGCACCATTCTTTATGCTTTTAGGCAATTTCTTCACACATTTCGCCAGCGACACTACCCAGGTAGCCAAGATGGTAAATACGATGAGCGCCCTGCTGAGCGCCGTCTGTATCATGTTCCTCTTCTGGACCATCACCCACCTGGCTCGCCGACTCGTCATCAGCGACTGGAAAGAACTGACCACCAGCAAGCTGATTGCCATCGAGGCATCCGGTATGGTAGGCGCACTCATCTACACCTTCAGCGATACCTTCTGGTTCTCAGCTGTCGAGGGTGAGGTTTATGCGTTCTCTTCTGCCTTTACCGCTGTGGTATTCTGGCTGATATTGAAGTGGGAAGACCATGCTGACGAGCCTCATAGCGACCGTTGGCTTGTGCTCATCGCCTATATGACCGGTTTGAGTATCGGTGTCCACCTGCTCAACCTGCTCTGTATCCCAGCCATCGTATTGGTTTATTACTACAAGAAGGTGCCACATGCCAACCTCAAGGGCTCGCTCCTGGCGCTGTTCCTTTCATTCCTCGTAGTGGTAGCCGTACTGTATGGTGTGGTTCCAGGTATCATCACCGTAGGCGGCTGGTTCGAGCTGTTCTTTGTCAACACCCTCGGCTGTCCGTTCAATACCGGTGAAATCGTATACATCATCTGTCTTGTAGCCTCAGTTATCTGGGGTATCTACAAAACCTGTAATGCATCAGAGAAGAACGAAAAGAAGCAGAATATCGCCTTCGTTCTCGGCTTCGGCATGCTCGGCATCCCATTCTACGGATATGGCTGGACAGCTGCCATTACCGGCATCATCGTGCTGGTTATCCTCTGGTTCGTACTCGGCTACAAGCGCAAGCAGGAAGTAGTTACAGGCGTTGACGAATCTACAGGCATCGCCAAGAAGAAGATGCAGCTCCTGCCTCTCATCTCATCACGAGTCAAGAACACAGCCTTGCTCTGCATGCTGATGCTGATGATTGGTTATTCCAGCTACGCACTCATCGTGATCCGTTCTTCTGCCAACCCTCCTATGGACCAGAACTCTCCTGAGGACATCTTTACCCTGGGAAGTTATCTGAGCCGCGACCAGTATGGCGACCGCCCTCTGTTCTATGGCCAGGCTTATACATCACAGGTAGCCCTCGAAGTAGACGGCAACATGTGCAAGCCTGTCATGAAAGAAGGTGCACCGGTTTACCAGCGCAAGGAGAAGGCTTCGGCTGATGAGAAGGACTCTTACTTCGTAGTAAGTCACAAGAATAAGTATATCTATGCCCAGAACATGCTCTTCCCTCGTATGTACAGTTCGGCTCATGCCCAGGCATACGAAGACTGGATGGGCGGTGTAGAAGGCACAGAGATTCCTTACGACCGCTGCGGAGAGAGTATGATGGTGAAGATGCCGTCACAGTTTGACAACATCCGCTTCTTCCTCTCTTATCAGTGCAACTTCATGTACTGGCGCTACTTCATGTGGAACTTTGCCGGCCGTCAGAACGACATCCAGGGCAATGGTGAGCCAGAGCACGGCAACTGGATTACCGGTTTCTCATTCATCGATGATTCACTCTATGGCGACCAGAGCAAATTGCCAGACGACCTGAAGGAGAACAAGGGACACAATGTATTCTATTGCATGCCGCTGATTCTCGGTCTCGTCGGACTTTTCTGGCAGGCTTGGTATACCCGCAAGAAGAAGGTAATGAAGAACGGCAAGGAAGAAGAAGTACTCCTCCCTATCGGAATCCAGCAGTTCTGGATTGTATTCTTCCTGTTCTTCATGACAGGTCTTGCCATCGTCATCTACTTGAATCAGACACCTATGCAGCCACGTGAGCGTGACTATGCTTACGCCGGTTCATTCTATGCATACGCTATCTGGTGCGGTCTCGGCGTACTCGCCATCATCGACATTCTGAAGCGCAAGATGAAGCTCAGCGGTACTGCTGTAACAGCCATCGTAGCAGTCATCACACTTCTCGTACCTATCCAGATGGCATCACAGACCTGGGATGATCACGACCGCTCAAACCGTTACACCTGCCGTGACTTCGGTCAGAACTACCTGATGTCACTTCAGGAGAAGGGCAACCCTATCATCTTTACCAATGGTGATAATGATACCTTCCCACTCTGGTACAACCAGGAGGTAGAAGGCGTAGGAACAGATGCCCGCGTATGTAACCTGAGCTACCTGCAGACCGACTGGTATATCGACCAGATGATGCGTCCTGCATACAACTCACCATCCGTGCCAATCACCTGGCCACGTCTCGACTTCTGTTCAGGTACCAACGAATATGTATCTGTTGAACCTGAAGCTAAGAAGCAGATTCTCGACTTCTACAAGCAGGATCCAGAGAACGCCAAAAAGCAGTTTGGTGCCGAACCGTTCGAGCTCAAGAACATCCTGAAGAACTGGGTACGCAGCAAGAACCCTGACATGCACTTCATCCCTACGGATACCCTCTATGTCACCATCGACAAGGAGGCTGTAAAGAAGAGCGGCATGATGATGGCATCAGATTCTATTCCAGATAAGATGGTCATCTCTCTTGCCGGCAAGAGCGCACTCTACAAGAACGACCTCATGATGCTCGAAATGCTGGCACAGTGTAACTGGACCCGTCCACTCTACGTAGCACTCACCGTAGGCGAAGAGAACTATATGAACCTCGGTGACAACTTCGTACAGGAGGGACTTGTGAACCGTATCACTCCGTTCACCACCAACAAGCCAGGTGCCAAGAACTTCGATACAGAGAAGGCTTATCACAACATCATGACCCGATTCAAGTTCGGCAACCTGAAGCAGAAGGGACTCTACATCGACGAGACAACCATGCGTATGTGTTATACCCACCGTCGCCTGCTCGCCCAGACAGCCCTCCAGCTCATCGCCGAAGGCAAGAAGCAGAAGGCTATCAACATCCTGAAGAAGGCTGATACCGAGATTCCTGCCTACAATGTTACGCTCGACTACATGAGCGGTGGCTTGGATATGGCTCGCGGCTGGCTGATGACCGGTCAGAAAGCCAAGGGCAAGGAATATATAGAAGCGGTTTGGAAGAATGCTTCACAATACCTCAACTACTATCTCTCTCTGCCAAACGACCGTTTCCTCCAGGCAGAGCACGACTGCATCCGTCAGATCATGATCATGCAGAGCATCTGCGAGGCTGCCGGAATGGTGAGTCCACAGTTGGAGCAGAAGTATGAGAAGCAGCTCAGCAACCTCTACCGTCTCTATCATGGCAGAGGTGGCAGAATGCCGGAAGGCAATCAGTAAAAAATAGAAAAAAGTTTGGTGTCGCGAAACACGACACCAAACTTTTCATTATTCATATAAACCTGTTTTATCCATGTTCATAGAGCAACCAGCCAAATGGCTCAGATGGTTATATCCAAAGGCCATCTGGAGAATGGACAAGAAAGACCATTCTGTCTATCTTACATTTGATGACGGTCCGATTCCAGAGTCAACTCCATTCATCTTAGAGACCCTGAGAAAGTACAATATCAAGGCTACTTTCTTTATGGTAGGCGAGAATGTATTGCGCCATCATGACCTCTACAACCAGATTGTGGCAGAGGGTCATCAGGTAGGCAACCATACATTCAATCATATCGGTGCCTTTAAGCACCGTGTCATCTCCTACGTGCTCAACACCAATAAGGCGAACGATATCATCCATGCCCATCTCTTCCGTCCACCTCACGGCTGGATGCGACCAAGTGAGTATTGGTGGCTGCACCGCACTTACAAGGTCATCATGTGGGACGTGGTGACGCGCGACTATTCCAAATGGATGACGGCAGAAGATGTGGTGAACAATGTGAAGCGATATGCCCGCAATGGCAGCATCATCACCTTCCACGACTCGCTGAAGAGCATTGAAAAGCTGAAGACAGCGCTCCCTCAGGCCATAGAATGGCTCATGGAACAGGGGTATGAATTTAAGACTTTTGAATAAGAAGCTGTTATTCCCAAACAGGAACAGACCAATAAACACAGACAAGAAATGAGCAAAAGAATCAACAGTTATCAGGCAGTAGCTGCATTTGTAAGAGGTTTCTTCGAAGCTTACGCACGTGGCATCATCGATGCTACCATCGAAGGCAATGACTTCAGCAAGAAGAACGACCCGAAACAGATCAAGCAGATGATGCTGGAGCACTATGGCGAGGTAAACCAATACTTCTTCGACATCATGTTCTCTACCCTCGTACGCCTCAACTACAAGACTGCCGAGGAAGCCAACGAGCGCATGAAGAAGAACTTCGACAGCATGAAACAGGCTGCCCCGACCTTTGAGCCAACCATGCTCGACTACTTGCGCATAGCCTGCAAATCGAACCAGCTTTACAAGGCGATGGAATCAGAATACAAGCGTAACTTCACCTGGCTTCTTCAAGGCAAGTTTACCACTCTTGAAGAGCATGTACGCGATTATACCCACGGCATTCTCATCAGTCTCGCCGACGAGCCGATGGCCATCCATCTCCTGGTCCGCATCATCGTAAAGGCATACGCCGCAGGCTTGAAGTGTGGCAGCAAGGAGGGCGAACAGCACCAGCTCCACATGCCTACCCTTCACGGCATGTTGCTGAACAATGTCAACATCCTGCTCAACGAGACTCCGCTCAAGAGCAGCACCGAAGATCCAGTTGCCCTCTTCAAGGAGGCATGCAAGAATGAAGAAGAAAACATCAACGTTCTTTTCAACACATTAAACGATGCGATGAAAGAACTGGCAGAAGAATAAGAGAAAAGCATCATTGATGACGAGCACAGCACCAGATTCGAGAACCATCCGACTCCATATAGCGTAGAATCTCGTTATTCACTTCTTGGCGAATGGAGAGCATGGATTCTCGGTCGCAATCCACAGTAAAGTCAAGGTCTATATCTACCGAGAGTCTTGGCAGTTGGAAAACGGTGAGATTGATGGCTATACCACCTTTCAGCACAAGAGATTTAGACAGCAAAGGACTGTCATGGAAATAGTTGAGTATCTCCACCAGTCGCATCACCTTTTCGAGGTTGTCGCGAATAAAGCCTTGCTCCTTGGCGATGATGTCAAGAGCTTGTTTGTTATATGAGTTCATATTCTTCCTTTGATGTTAGTTCTTGCGGCACATACATGCGCCATTTATTTACAAATGTATCCGACTCTTCGTTGTTGGTCAACCATTTGACGCTTTTGGTTCCCTTGGCTCGGCACAGCTCCAAGAGGGATTCTGAGATGTTGGCTTGTTCCTTGATTCGCTCCAACAGATAGCCTGTCTTCTGGTACAGGAATGCCTTGTCGTACCTTGCGAGATAATCGATGAGCCTTTCCTCATTGAGCAAGACGATACCCTCCATACAATGCAGCAATTCCTCGATGCCCCCAGCTCGGTCGATGCGGTCAAAGCAATCCAACAACGTACTCTCCATATCCGTTACTCGTACATAAGGGTTTCCCTTGGGAGTCATCATACCAACGATTTCCTTTGTTTGTCGGCAATAGGTATAATCTACATCGTCGAAAGAAAAGGGATTGAAGCGAGTCATGCTTTTCACAAAAACCTCATTGAAGGGTTGATGAGCCAATCCATGAAACTCCAATGCTGTATGATAACTGATGCAAGCTGTAGGTGACAAGTGGCTTCCTATCTCATACTTGTCGCAAACAGGTAAACCCGACGCAATATCCTTCATGCAATAGGTATTGCGCCGTATAGCCACAATCCACCCTTGTTGCTTGTACCGAGCGAGCAACGCCTCCACCGATTTCACCTTGCCTTTCAGAGCCTCAGAAAGTTCATCCGAAGTGAATATCCGCAGCTTATATAATATACTCAATAGTTCTGTCATTGTTTCTAATTTTGCGCAAATATATGAAATCTAATTTGTTTATGAGAAAAATCAGAAACTTTTTATGCTTTTTTATATGTTCTTTCCATCTTTATTGTCCGACTACGGAGGAACAAATGCTCTATTTCACTATTTTTTGCCTTTTTAGGCATTCTTTTATTATAAAAATTTGGTGATTAGAAAGAAAACTCGTATTTTTGCAACACATATATTAATATGGATAGATATGGAGAAGAAACGAATCATAGAAGCAATGCACAATAGATTGCATGAGATTGATCCTCATGCAAAGGCTATCCTGTTTGGTTCCCGCGCTAGAGGTACAGAACATGAAGGAAGTGATTGGGATGTATTGATTCTTCTAGACAAACCAAAAGTTACGCTTCAAGATTACGATAAGTATTCTTATCCACTAAGAGAATTAGGCTGGGATATTGACGAAATCATCAACCCTGTACTCTTCTCCCAAAAAGAATGGGAGGAGAACCATTATACCTTATTCAATCATAACGTAAATAAGGAAGGAATTGAAATATGATAGAGGGAGTTACAAAGTTTACTGCACAACAGCTGGATTACAAGCGCACAACACGTGTTGTGCAAGCGCATAACAGCTGATATGCAAGCGCACAACAGCTGTTGTGCGACTGACGGAAGTGACTTTCCCGGCAACATATACTTACTGTTCCAACAACTTATCCTACTTCTTCCGACAACTTATAAAGGCTTCTTACGATGCTTATTCCTATTGATAAGCAGTTCTAACCCACATCAATAACACCGCTCATTCGTATCAATCAAACCGCTCATCCATATTAGTGCCATTTTTATTTGGTAGTTTAAGAATAAAAGATTACCTTTGTATCGCTAAACAGAAAGAAGAATACGATGGCTATAAAATATGAAATCCATTATCTTCCCAATGCAGGAGGAAATGAAGAGACTCGCCGATTCGCCCATATCTTTGAGCAAACAGCAATGACAGACAAACAGATGATCAGCCGAATCGCCAGACATAGCAGCCTGAGTGAAGGAGATGTAGCAGCCGTTCTCATGCAACTGCGTGATATCATCGAAGAAGACCTGCAGGAGGGAAGACGTATCAACATTCCGGAAATAGGTTATCTCTCGCTCTCGGTAGATTTGGATATGGATGACCTGAAACCCGACAATAAAGTGAGAGCTGAATATGTAAGCGTAAGAGGCATCAAGTTTCGCCCCAATGCAGACCTGCTGAAACAGGTGAAATATAATACCCATTTCGAGAAATCACAATATACTTCCCGCTCCTACCCTTTCTCTGAAGATGCATTAAAGGAGAAAATAAGAGAGTATCTGAAGCATAACCGTTCCATTAACAGAAAAGTACTGGAAGCGGAATTTCATATCCGTAAACAGACAGCACTCAACTGGCTGAAGAAACTGGAAAAATCCGGATTTCTGATAAAAGAAGGTTCACGCAATGCTCCGGTTTATTTCCTGGCTGAAGAATAGGAGCCCATCGGATGATAGGTCTCATCATGATAGAACTCTCTAGATGACTGCAAGCCATTGCCTCCGCGACCATCCAGGCTTCATTACATTAAATCTACACCCTAAAGATAAAGTAATATGCCAAATAAAGAAGAAAAGAGAATAACAGAGCAGAGCTCGCTCTACGAACATCTGGAAAAGATGAGCGTGGATGAACTCACCGCTCATATCAATGCAGAAAACAAGAAGGTGGCTGTGGCAATAGAACAAGCATTGCCTGCCATTAACCAACTGATTTCCGCCATCGAAGGGCAGCTGAAGAAGGGCGGAAGACTCTTCTATGCCGGTTGCGGAACGGGCGGAAGACTGGCTACGCTCGATACCATCGAAGTGCAGAACACCTATGGCATCGACGGTTCGCAGATACAAGCCATCTTCCCTGGAGGCATCGGCTGCCTTACACAAACCAGGGAATCAAGAGAAGACGACCTGGAGAATGGCTGGCATCAGCTCTGCGACAAGCATATCTCAAAGCAGGATTTCGTACTCGGTTTTTCTGCCAGCGGAACAACCCCCTTCGTGCTTTCCATCTTGCAGCATTGCAAGGAGGCAGGTATTCCTACGGGTTGCATCGTCAACAATCCTCATGCTCCCATCGCCCAAGCAGCCGATTATCCCGTAGAAGTAATCACGGGACCGGAATTTGTAACGGGAAGTACCCGCATGAAAGCAGGATCATCGCAAAAGATGATTCTGGACATGATCAGCACTTCTCTTCAGATCAGACAAGGACGGGTGGAAGGCAACAAGATGGTGAACGCCAAGCTTATCAATCATAAACTCATCGACCGCGCCTGCCGCATCTTCATGGAACGCAATCCGCAATATACGGACTACGAAGAAGTGAAACAGCTGATTCTGGAATCAGGAAGCGTGAAGAAGGCGGAAGACTTGCTGAAGAGTAAAAGCGATTTAGATATTTAGATAAATTTAGACAAAACTTCACCTTATATAAATAGAACTATCAAGATTTCACCTTATATAATAGGACTATATGGCAAAGAAAGCAATTGTAATGGGTGCCACATCGGGCATCGGAATGGAAGTGGCAAAACTGCTTGCTGCAAAAGGATGGCAGGTAGGAATTGCCGGAAGAAGAATTGAAAGATTGCAGGCTCTGATTGCTGAGGGTAAGACAACTTTACAGGGCAAGATAACCCTACAAAAGGGTATTTCATCTGATGGCGAGGTGACTTCACAGGGCGGCATTACCTGCTACCAGCAAATCGACGTGACTTCTCCCAATGCTCCTGCCCAGTTTCTCGAACTCATCGAAAAATTGGGAGGCTTGGACTTGTATTTCCATAGTTCCGGCATTGGCTGGCAGAATAATACACTGGATATAGAAAAGGAGTTGAAGACTGTGGAAACCAACGGCTTAGGATTCACAAGAATGGTAGATACGGCATTCAACTGGTTTGCTACTCATCATCAGAACAATTCAAAAGCCCGTATTGCCTGCATCACTTCCATCGCCGGAACCAAAGGTCTCGGTGCTGCACCTGCCTACTCTGCCACCAAGCGATTCCAGAACCATTATCTGGAATGCCTGTCGCAGCAAGCACGGATGCGTCATCTCCCCATCGCCATTACAGATATCCGACCAGGTTTCGTAAAGACCGACCTTATCGCAGGCAGCAGCTATCCGCTGCAGCTCAAATCGGAAGACGTGGCGAAACATATCGTGAATGCTATCGAAAACGGAGAGGAAGTTAAAGTGATAGACTGGAGATATGATATCCTCGTCTTCCTCTGGCGACTCATTCCTAGATGGTTATGGACGAGATTGAAGATTACAACATAACAACTTTATTCCTTTCTGATGACAATCGTCTTGAACCAGTCTTTCAATACTCCAGCATATTGATCCTGCGAATCAGACAGCAGGATGACAACCTGGGAACCATCTTCCAGCTTGGGACCAAGACACATACCTTCGTAATTGGCAAAGGAACGCTTGGAAAGTGACAAGCCGGTTTTCCATTCCGCGAGCAATCTCTTCTTCAAGAAAGGAGTATCTGATGAAAAATTCTCTTTCATAGAAAACTCCTCAGAATTCAAAGGATTGATCAGATAGAGCTTGCACTTGCAGAAAGCCCCAATCTTGATCTTCGGGATAAATGCCTCACGCTCCAAAACCAGAAGCTGTCCATCGGGCAAGGCACAAAGCTCACTCACACCCATCACATAGATATCTGCTTTCTTATGGGTAGAAGGTTGATCCATCTGATAGGCATAGGGCGTCATATAACGAGAGTCTTTCTTGCTGCTCACTTGCTCGCTATACTCTTCCTTGTTACGATTTTCCTTCATCTTTCCCCAATCAAGCCTCATCAAACGAAGCTGGTTGGCCAATCCGTTTTGAGGAGTAGCAGGCTGTCCGTCCTTGCGAAGCGTGCTCTCAGGAATCGTCCAGAGATACTGACGGACGGAATCAAAAGCCAGAGACTCAAAATTATAATTAGGATAAAAATCAGATAAAGCCCATCTGCTTTCCCAAAGGTTCTGCGAAGAGCCAACCTTGGCAGCATCTGCCGAAGTAGGCAGAATAGGATACTCCTTTAAACGGCAACATCCTTCGCTTGCTATCACCAGGGTAGAATCAGAAACCTTCACGATGGCTTCGTGGTCAAAGCCTTTCTCCTGCCCCAGCCAAGGCTTTCCGTCGTTCAGAGTTCCATCTGTTCTCTCGGTAAACCCAAGGTTCTCTACCTGTTCCAGTTCGCCGGTCTTGGGATTCACCAGAATTCGGAAGTTGAAGTATAGGGCACTATCCGACTTGTCGCTTACCACCGCATAGATATCATCATGCAGATGAGCAATGCCACTGTAGTTGCCCGCAGCCACGGTTTTCGGAAAAGCCTTCTGGGGATTCTCTCTCACTACTTTCCAATCCTGTGCTCCAGCCAGCAAGCAGAATGCCAGGAAGATGGACAGGATATTACAACGCAGCATAAGTCAGAACAAACTCCATGGTTAACTCGAAATCTACATGCGCCGTCTTCCTGCTCTTGAGATTCTCCACATCACACGACCAGTCTGCCATCGCATCAAATGGCTTCACCCGCATATCCTCAAACATCAGTTTTTCTTCAGAGAATAACTTGAAGACCGTTTCCTTGGCACACCAATGCACCAGTTTGGCATCCAGATCTTCCGCCTTCTCATCCTTGCGCAGGAATTTAGAAGCGATGCGCTCTACCCTATCGCTGAAGTATTCGATATCTACCGCCACTTCCTGATTTTTGGAAAGGATAAGCGCAGCATAACCCTTGGTATGCGAAACGCTGATATGATAACCACGGAACAATGGCTTTCCAGCCTCGTTGTGGGTAATGTCACCCGCATGAGAAAGCAAGCCCTTGGAAGCTCCGTTCGTCTTGAGCATCTCATACATTAATGCACGAATGGCAAGAAACTCCAGTTTCCTGCCATCATTCTTATATTTCTCTTCCATTTGGGAACGGTAAGCCTGCAGAAGAGGATATGCTTCAAACAACTGTTCTACAGTCTCATCCATCTGCCATAAGCCCAGACTCACTCCCGGATAAACTTCTCGTATATTGACAACTGCCATACTATATAATCAAAATATTACAAATATAAGGAGGAGAAACTATTTGGAAGAATTCTCCTCTTCGCTTCTTACAGGATGTACCGTCACCTTAATCTTGCTGATGCGGCGCTCCTCGATATTCATCACCTCAAAAGTATAGTTCTTATAATCTATCTTCTCGTGCATACTTGGGAAATCGCCCTTGATTTCCAAGAGCAGACCAGCCAGAGAATCAGCATCGCCCTCAACCTCCTCGAACTCTTCGTCATCTACATTCAGGATTTTGCAGAAATCAGAAAGAAGCGTTTTACCTTCAAAGATAAAGGTGTTGTAATTTAATTTCGAGTAGAACTTCTCCTCCTCATCGTATTCATCGTTGATTTCTCCTACAATTTCCTCCAGAATATCTTCGAGAGTAACAATACCAGATGTTCCTCCAAACTCATCTACCACAATGGCAATATGAACCTTGTTGTCCTGGAATTCGCGAAGCAGATCATCTATCTTCTTGGTTTCCGGTACAAAATAAGGAGGACGGATCAGACTCTGCCAACGGAAGTTGGAAGCCTTCGTCAGATGAGGCAATAAGTCCTTGATATACAGAACACCACGAATATTATCCGTATTATCTTGATAAACAGGAATACGACTGTAGTTATTTTCCTCAATGCATTTCAACACTTCTGGATAGGTGCTGCGGATATCCAGGTCAACAATATTCTGTCGGCTGGTCATCACCTCTTTGGCTGTTTCATCGCCAAAGCGGATGATACCCTTCAGCATGCTCTGCTCGTCCTTGATATCATTCTTATCAGTCAGTTCCAAAGCTTGTTCCAAGTCATCAACACTCAACACATGATTTTCCTTCTGTATAATCTTTTCTGCAAGAATTCCGCTTTTCAGCAAGATAGTTTCTAAAGGCCAAAACAACTTTCTGGCAAATAGAATACCCCCTACGCACCGGCGACAGAACTTCAGAGAATCCTGGCGGGCATACACTTTCGGCATAATCTCACCAAAAAGCAAAAGCAAGAAAGTAAGAATAACCGTAATAATCAGGAACTGAAGCCAATAAGCTTTAGGACCAAACTCTACGATTCCTGCGAATACATAATTAAGGAGCATGATGATTGTGACATTCACAAAATTATTGGTTATCAAAATGGTAGCCAACGTACGTTCTGAATCATCACGCAACATCTGTATTTTCTTATCGGCATCAGTCTTTTCATCTTCAAGTTCCGCAACATCAGTTGGTGATAAACTGAAAAAAGCAATTTCGGAACCACTGGCAAAAGCAGACATGCCTAACAATATAGCTGCAAGTACAGCAGCTACAAAAACCCCGGCGGAAGGCTGCATCAGCATCACATCACCGAAGGCATCAGTTATGGTGGATATATCCAATTTCTGAGCTAAAAATTAATAATTATTGTTCTCTAGTAGCTGGGCGAGTACTCAACATCTCCATATTATCTACATAGATTTCTGTAATATATTGTCTTCTACCCTGCTTGTCATCATAGGAGCGGTAGCGAATTCTTCCTTCCACATAAAGGCGGTCACCCTTATGCACATACTTCTCTACTACTTTTGCAAGCCCACGATAAAAAACAAGATTGTGCCAATCTGTATGGTCTGGCACTTGGGTACCATTAGGCAAAGTATATCCTTTCTCAGTTGTTGCGAGAGAAACCTGAGCTACAGCCTGATCTGCTTCGAAATAATGAATGTCAGGATCTTTTCCTACATTACCAATTAGCATAACCTTGTTCATGACACGAATCTTTTAAATTTCTGAATATTTATTTCCACATTCCCAGATAACGGAAATGGAAATTCTTACCTTTTGCAGATGGGAACTGGCTGCGTGAATCTACACAATCGCGCAGATAATCAACAATACGATTGTAACAATCCAAACCCGATTCAGCTTTTACATTCGCAACGAAATGAGTATCACGGTACTCAAACTTTCCTGTAGCAGGTACCATTACCACACGTTTGAAATCAAGTGTTCCTTCATACCAGCCCGGAGCCTCTTGAGCCAAACTGGCAACAACAGGATTCTCCATTCTCTCTGCCGGAGTCGGAGTACGCAATGCTTTCTTATCTTTAAAATCCTGCATTGTTTGCGCCGTAGTCTTTATCACAATAAAATAAATACGTGGGCGAACCTTATATCTTTTTGGATACGTCAAATCACTAGCGGCATATTCACGAACATCTGCCTCTAGTTCCGCATCCATCTCAATCTCAGGAATACTCTTTAAAAAACCAATAGCATCATCAACATTAGTAACCAATGTCTCCTGATCAAAATATCTTAAATATAAATTCATAAATGGGTATGTTTCTCGAGTTCAAAAAAAAGAGCGGAAAACGGGACTCGGACCCGCGACCCCAACCTTGGCAAGG
>ENA-OOXJ01000543-OOXJ01000543.1-human-gut-metagenome-genome-assembly--contig:-NODE-543-length-31055-cov-2.786419_pt1 | contig 31055 bp, 26 predicted proteins | sample MGYA00241587_ERZ501343 | MGnify/ENA primary metagenome ERZ501343 (study PRJEB25962, sample SAMEA2042918) | human gut metagenome | biome: human gut; feature: human-associated habitat; material: faeces... | reverse complement strand
GATGCACTCCTTTCATAGATATTTCACTATATGTTATATCTAAATTATATCTAATTTATAGCGAAATATCTATATTTTGAGGTGAACTGTGGATAGTCGATACAATCGTCATAACAGGCAGAAATACTGCCTTAAAATACATATAGTCCTTGTAACCAGATACAATAAACAACTACTAAAAGGCTCTATTGCCGATGATGTTAAACAAGAGATTCTCCATATAGCTAATACTCGCGCTACGAAATGATTGCGATAGAAACCGACAAAGACCATATACATTTCTTATTAAGTTACGATACAGCAGATTGAGTTTGAATTGTAAAGCAGGAAACAACATACCACTTATGGCAAAAGTATAGTTCGGTCTTATCAAGACAGTATTGGAAGGAAAAAACATTTTGGTCAGATGGTTATTTTGCTTGCAGCATTGGAGAAGTATCATCAGCAACTATAAAAAAAGATATTGAAAGTCAGAGCTAATAGATAACGATTTACGAGGCTCCTCCCACCGCCTAAAGGCAGTGGATTTCCGCCTATGACAAACGAAAGGATTTATTTATAAAAAAAGAACATGCCTAAGCATGTTCCTTAATGAGTTCATCCATTTTAGTCTGTATTCTAGATTTTACAAGATTAGCCACTTCTACACTGCTCATATCCTTATATTCTTCATAAGGGATTGGTGATAGATAATGAATACCACAATCAACTCTCTTAATAGAGTTACTATCTAACACTTTAAAACAGTTATGCATAACACATGGAATAATTGGCACCTGTGCATCCATAGCTGGTTTAAATGAACCACCCTTGAATTCTAATAATTCATTTCCCTTTTTAGAACGTGTTCCTTCTGGGAAGATCACATAAGGGATACCTTCAGACATTTCCTTTTTAACCTGTCTCATAAGCTTCATAGAAGCTCTTAAGTTTGTACGGTCAATAGCTGGATATTCCATGAATTCAGCCACATCTCTTAAGAAGATAACATCTAATAGTTCTTTTTTAAAGACAATCTTGAAAGGACGTTCAATACTGTCAAATAATGCAAGGATATCAAATAATCCCTGATGGTTTGGAGCTACAAAGAAACCACCTGTTTCAGGAAGATATTCTGTACCTGTAATAGTTAGATTAACACGTGCTCTTTTAGTTGCTTTCTTTAAAAGTCTTCTTGTCCAGTCAATACGGTCCTCAAAAGGAATCGTATTCTTATGCTTCTTGATATGTTTTAACTGGAAAATCAGTACTGGTAATTCAAAGAAGAAACGAAGCACAATTAATATAAGTCTTTTCATTTTTGATAGATTTCTAGTGTAAATGTCTCAAATGGCTTTTCTTCTACGAGACGATAGTTATATTCAGAAAAGTCAGGGAAATATGTTTCTCCTGTATAGTCTCCAGGAATACGTGATAAAAGAATCTGATCACAATATGGAAGTGCCTGTTGATATACAGAAGCACCACCGGAAATAAAGAGGTCTTCACCACGTTCTTTAAAAGATTGAATCGTTCCTACTAAATCATCCACGACTTCTACTCTATCATCTTCAAAGTTATGAGAGAGAACGATTGTATGACGTTTAGGCAAAGGTTTACCAATGGCCTGGTAAGTTGTTTTCCCCATTAATAATGTATGATTGAGTGTTGTACTTCTAAAGTGTTTAAAGTCTTCGCTGTTATGCCATGGCATCCCATTGTCTGTTCCCTTCTTACCAATGAGATTATTCTTATCAGCTGCAACAATGATAGTGATCATACACTGACCTTACCTTTCAATGGACCATGAGATTGATAACCTTCTAGCTTGATATCTTCAATCTTGAAATCAAATAGATTATCAATGTCTTTATTTAATACAAGACGAGGAAGAGGAAGTGGTTCTCTTTCAATCTGAGTCTTAACTACATCAAAGTGATTCTTATAAATATGAGCATCACCAATTGTATGAATAAACTCTTTTGGTTCATAGCCACATACCTGTGCAAGCATACATGTAAGTAAAGCATAAGATGCAATATTAAACGGAACGCCTAAGAATGTATCAGCACTTCTCTGATATAACTGACAGCTTAAATATTTCTTATCACTTGATACATAGAACTGCATAAGTGTATGACATGGTGGTAAAGCCATCTCATCTACCTGACTAGGGTTCCATGCAGAAATAATATGTCTTCGAGAGAATGGATTATTCTTTAAAGAATCAATGAGTTTCATTAGCTGGTCAGTGCCTTCATTATTGAAGTTACGCCACTGTGCACCATAAACAGGACCTAAGTTACCATGTTTCTTCGCAAAGTCATCATCATTCTTAATCTTTTCTACAAATTCTTCTAATGTTTCACCGTTAAAGTCTTCACTCTTCTTAAAGTCTTCATAAGGCCATTCATTCCATATTTTTACATTACGGTCTACAAGATATTTGATATTTGTATCACCCTTGATAAACCATAATAGTTCTTCCGCAATAGGACGTAAATACATCTTCTTAGTAGTAAGAAGAGGAAATCCTTCACGTAAATCATAGCGTGTCTGATATCCAAATACAGAACGTGTACCAGTCCCTGTGCGGTCAGGACGGTCTTCTCCATGTTCTAGGATATAGCGACACATATCTAGATATTGTTTCAAATTATCATCCTCCTTTTATGCATTTGTCCACATAATAACACAAATAATCATAAATGGGATATACAAATACTTCTTCTTTGTATAAAAAAGAAGAAGTATTTCTACTTCTTCATCTGTTCACGGTAGTTTTCCATCATGCCTTTGAATATTTCAGCACTTGTAGGAGGGGTAAATGTCACTGCGTTCGCACCTGCTTCAATGACTTCTTTAATTGTGTCTTCTGTTGGTCCACCTGTCGCAATAATTGGGAAATCCTTATCAATAGCGCGTAGTGCCTTGACGATTTCTACTGTTTGTTTTCCACCAGATACGTTGATAATTTTAGCACCACTATGTAACATACGTTCTTCTAAGTCTTCATCTAGTGATACTACAGTTAAAACAATAGGAATATCAACTAAACGAGATAATTCTCTGATCATTTCTGTATGTACAGGGGCATTGAGTACAACAGCTGCTGCACCATGTAATTCTGCATCTAAGGCAATCTTGAATACTCTTGCACCATTGGTAGTACCTCCTCCTACTCCTACAAAAACCGGTTGTCTGGCGACACCAATAATCGCATTGGTGATCTGGATTGTAGGTGTAAAAGGATAAACAGAAAGAATCGCATCTGCGTTATTATTCGCAATGAGTGCAACATCTGTACTAAACAATAAGCTTTTTATACGTCTTCCATTCACATTAATACCACTGGCTTTGTACATCACTTCTGGTACTTCTACAGTATGTTTTAATGTGGACTGTATTCTTGGTGTCATTTTAGGGGTTTTCATTAAATCATTCATATTTTTCTCACTCCTTTGAGTATTATTATACTCACGTTTTAAAAACAGTATATGAACAAAAGAAAAAAACCAGCAATGCTGGTTTTAGATTAAGAATGCGAAATATGCGATAAATAGTAAGAATAGTACCCTGACCATCTTGTTGATGTTTTTAGCCTGACCTGTCGCAATCATGCTGATGACATACACGATGAATCCTAATGCGATACCATTACTAATTGAATATCCAAGAATCATGAAAATGATAGTAACGAAACCACTTGCCGCAAAAATCAAGTTATCCCACTTGATATCCTTTAACTGTGAAGCCATTAAGATACCAACGATAACTAAAGCTGGAGCAGTGACTGCATCAGTAATCATAGATAATACAGGATAGAAGAATACTGTTAATAAGAAACAGATTCCTGTTGTACATGAAGTCAAGCCTGTACGTCCACCTACACCAACACCTGAAGTAGATTCTACGAAAGATGTAACTGTAGAAGTACCAATCATTGAACCAAATACAGTACCTACTGCATCTGCAAGTAATGCACGTTCAACATTCACTAATTCACCATTTTCATCAATAAGATCAGCCTTTGATGCAACAGCGACTAATGTACCGGCAGTATCAAAGAAGTCTACGAATAATAATGAGAAAATTGCAACGATACACTGTGGATGAGTGAGTATTTCGTTGAAACCTCTTACAAAAGCACCTACTAAACTGAAATCAAAGTTGACTGATACAACTTTAGTTGGTAACTGTGGCATTCCCTTTAATCCAAAAATCGAACCAAATACAACACCAACTACCGCAGTAATGATTAAGCCATAGAATACGGCTGCTGGCTTATTCTTTACTAATAATACTAATGTGATGATGATTCCAAATAAAGCAAGTAATACTGTTGGATTCTTAAAGTTTCCTAGTGATACAAATGTAGATTCACTTGCCACTACGATACCTGCATTCTTTAAACCTACGAACGCAACAAAGAAACCAATACCTGCACCAATCGCAAGCTTTAACTGTGCAGGAATCGCATTAATAATCATACGACGGATGTTTGTCACTGTAATGATGACAAAGATGATACCTGACACGAATACACAGGCTAATGCCCCTTCAGGTGATAATCCCATCTGTCCTACAATTGTATAAGTGAATAATGCGTTAACACCCATACCTGGTGCAAGAGAAACAGGGTAGTTTGCCATTAATCCCATGAAGATGCTTGCGGCACCTGCAGAGATTGCAGTCGCTAAAAAGACACCCTGATGACTCATGTGTGCCTGTCCTAAGATGGCAGGGTTAACTGCAAGAATATAGGCCATTGCTAAGAAAGTAGTAATACCAGCGAGTATTTCAGTCTTAACATTTGTCCCATGTTCTTTTAGATGAAATAATTTTTCCATTCTTTTCTCCTCTCAAAACAAAGACCTATTATAGTACATAATTACACTTTATGCAAACGCAAAAAAATCCCCTTATAATGGGGATTTATCGTATTTCTTCATGATATCTAGAATAGAATTGATGACTTTTTCAAGGGAACCATCATTTATAATATGATAGTCGCATGATGACATATATTTATCTCTACGTTCTTTATCTAAAGCATAAAGCTTGTCTGGACCATCCTTTAATAAGGGTCTTCCACTTGGATCGACATCCTTCACAATATCTTCAATTGGACGGTCAATATAGAAAACAACACCATTTTTCTTTAGATATGCAATATTTTCAGGTCTTTTAATCACCCCACCACCCGTAGAGATGATCTTTCCTTCTAACTCAGATACTTCTTTACAGCATGTTGTTTCATTATTTCTAAAATAGTCTTCAGAAATCGAGAACATATCTGGAATGGACATATTAAAGCGATTCACAAGATAATCATCTAAGTCAATCATTTCATGCCCTGTTTTTTGTGAAAGAATTTTTCCGAATGTTGTTTTACCACTTCCCATGATTCCAATTAAAACGATATTTTTCATGATTCCTTCCTTTCATAGTTACCAATCATTCTAAATGTATTGGTATATGTTTTGATTTCCTGTAAGGCACGCTGTACATGATCCTGATTCAAGTTACCATCTATATCTAAATAGAAATAGTATTCCCATGGAGATAATGGAAGTGGTCTTGATTCAATGCGAGCCATGTTGATGTTGTGTTCCTTTACAACTCTCATGACTTCATAAAGAGCACCGACTTCATGATTAACTGTAAAGACCATACTGATACGATTGGCAGATGGTCTGATTTCATATTGTCTTGCGATAATGATAAAGCGTGTATGATTGCTTTGATCATTTTGTATTGCCTTGGCAATAATATCAAGATTATAGAGCTTAGCTGCTTCACTAGAGGCAATCGCCCCTATTGTCTTATCCTGTGCTTCACTGATATATTTTGCAGCTGCAGCAGTGTTCAAATACTCATGACCTTCAATATGATGTGAATTTAAGAATTCAGAAGTCTGTTTTAAGCCCTGTACATGGCTATAGACATCTTTAATATCTTCTAAAGTAGCTCCTTTGATACCAAGTAGATTCTGGTCTATTGTGATAGACTGCTCACCTACAATATAAAAGCCATACTTAGTGAGTAAGTCATAGTTATCATTAATAGCGCCTGTAGAAGAGTTTTCTAGAGGAAGTACACCATAGTCTATATCTCCTTCTTCTAATGCCTTATAGACATCTTCAAAGTGAGGATAGTTGATGCCTTCAATGTCTCCAAACCAGCTTTTCATAGCCTGATTAGAGAAAGAACCAGGAACACCCTGATACCCTACTTTAAAGTGTTCTTTAAGTTCTGTTGCTTCATATTTCTTTAAAGGAATAAAAGTAGACTGATAGCTTTTAGAGAGATTCATTGTATCCTGGACAAATGTTTTTGCATAAGATTCTAGAGATTTATCTTCTAAACGATCTACATTCTTCTGGATAACTTCTTTTTCTCTATCTTTCTGAAAAATCTGCATATCATGAGCTAATTTATATGTAATAACATCTTTCGCAACATGCATACGTTTTTCAAATAAAGCGATGATTTCCTTATCAATTGCATCTATTTCTTCGCGACAAGTTTTTAAATCTTTCATAGCGCCTCCAGCATATCTAATACACCTAGTGCTGCCATAGCTTCTACAACGACAATCGCACGAGGAATGATACATGGATCATGTCTTCCAACAATTTCTAATTCTGTATTTTCATGTGTTTTCACATTGATTGTATTCTGTTTTAAAGAGATAGATGGTGTTGGTTTAATGCCTACTGTAAATAATAATGGCATACCATTAGAAATACCACCAGTAATACCACCATTATGGTTTGTAGAAGTCTTGACTTCTTCTCCTTCATAATAGTAAGCATCATTCGCCTCTGTTCCTTTGAGTAAAGTAATATCATCTAGATCACCAAATGAAACTGACTTTACAGCAGGAATACTGAAAAGTAATGGTGATAAATGGGCTTCAATACTATCAAAGAAAGGATTTCCAACTCCAGCAGGGAGTCCTGTTACAGCACATTCAATCTTTCCACCCACACTGTTGCCTTCTTTTCTTGCTTCTTCGATTGTTTCCTGCATCTGTGCATAAATATCATCATGAATAACAGGATAGTCTTTCTGGTTGAGTTCTTCTAAGTAAGCTGGAGTAATATTTAGTGGATAATGCGTATCCTTCACATCTTTAATAGAAAGAATATGCGCACCGACATGAATGCCTTTTTCTTTTAAAATCTGTTTTGCGATAGCACCTGCAAATACAATAGGGGCTGTGAGACGTCCAGAGAAGTGTCCTCCGCCTCTGACATCATTAAATCCTTTGTATTTAATATAAGCAGGATAATCTGAATGTCCTGGACGCATATTATCCTTCAAATAAGAATAATCCTTAGAATGCTGGGATGTATTCTTAATGATGCCACAAAGTGGTGCACCTGTTGTATAGCCATCTAAAACACCACTGAGTATTTCTACTTCGTCTGCTTCTTTTCTTTGTGTACTCATCAGGTTTTTACCTGGAGCACGTCTTTGCATATCCTTATTAACAGCATCCATGTCTAGCTTAATACCAGCAGGAAGATTACCTATTGTGATTCCAATAGCCTTCCCATGGCTTTCACCAAATAAAGATAATTCGATATGATGTCCCCAATTAGCACTCATGGTACTCACCACCTAGTGACTTGAAGTCTTCAAAGAAGCCTGGATAACTCTTCTTTACACAATCCTTATCATCAATAGTAATTGGACCATTGGCACGTGTAGATAAAATAGCTTCAGCCATACACATACGATGATCATTAGAACTTGTCACTTCTGCTTTGTTGTAAGAAGTTGATCCAGTAATAGTCATACTGTCTTCTTCTTCAACTGCATCTATACCAGTCGCTTTTAATAGTTCTACAGAAGCAGTTAAACGGTCACATTCTTTAATACGTAAACGTCCTGCATTGATGATGTGTGATGTCCCTTCTGCTAGACCACAAGCCACTGATACAACAGGCATAAGGTCTGGACATTGTGAAGCATCGATAGTGGCTGGTTTGATTTTATCGCAGACCACTTTAATACCCGCACTTGTTTCTACAATTTCTCCACCCATCTGTTCCATAATATCTAAAATAGCTCTATCACCTTGTGATGAGTGCATATTAAGATTAGTAAGTGTAATATCACTGCCAAGTAAATCAGCCACTAGATAGAAAGCGGCTTGTGAGAAGTCTGCTTCTACATTGTAATCACATGGTTTATAGTTCTGATTACCACGAATCTGGAATGCCTGATAATCATGATTAATGATTTCAATACCAAACTTTTCTAACATATCAAGTGTTAAATCAATATAGCCTTTAGATTCTAAAGGTGTTGTGATTTTAATTAAAGAATCACCCTGTAATAAAGGTAAAGTAAATAACAATCCACTGATAAATTGTGAAGAAACATTACCTGGTACTTCAAATATATCTGAATGAAGCTGACCATCTAGAATAACATCTAAACGTTCTGAGTCTTTTCTAAGATAGGCAATCTTTTGTTTATCAAAGATATCATAGTATACATCAAGTGGTCTTTGTCCGAGTTTTCCTTTACCGACAAAGTGTACACGAGAAAAGTTAACGAGTGATAAAGGCATAAGGAAACGTAATGTAGAGCCTGATTCATGAGCATCTATTTCTACTCTTCCTAGTCCTAATGTAATAGAACCATCAATAATTAAAGTATCGCCTTCCTGCTTAATAATCGCACCTAAGGCTTTCATGCCTTCTATTGTAGCTTCAATGTCTTCTGAATAATCAATACCACTAATACGGCTCATACCTGGTGCGAGTGCTGCACAGATAATAGCACGATGGGCTAATGATTTAGAAGGTGGAACCGCAATTGTTCCTTGAAGTGTTTTTGGTGTAATAGTGATTTTTGTCATTATATGTCCTCTACTTCCAGAATCATCTCTTTCTGATCCTTATGTACATAATACTCTCCTATTGTTTTAAGTAAAACAAAAGATAGTGTTGAATTAATGTTTTTCTTATCAAGATCAATAGCTTTAAGTAGTTCTTTTGTAGGGACATTAGCCTGAGTAGGCAGGTTATAATGTCCTAATGCGTCTTCTATACGTTTTGTAGTCCCTTTTTCACATAATCCTTTAAGTTCTGCGATACGAGTAATAGCCACCATACCAATACCTACTGCTTCACCATGAGAATACTTTTCGTAATGGAAATGCTGCTCGATAGAGTGTCCAATTGTATGACCAAAGTTCAAGCATAAACGATCACCAAAGTCATAAAGATCCTTTTCTACAACATCTCTCTTGATATCTACACATTTATAAATAATTTCATCAATATCTTTGTAAAGATCATCAAAATCCTTATAATGTGCTAATTGATCAAATAAAGCTTTATCTTTTATACAACCATACTTAATGACTTCTCCCATACCATCAGTAATGAAATGAGGGTCCAATGTTTTAAGTGTTAATGGATCAATTAAAACAAGTAATGGATGTTTAAAAGCACCGACTAAATTCTTTCCTTCTGGTAAATCTACGGCAACCTTGCCCCCTACTGAAGAGTCTACCTGTGATAGTAATGAAGTAGGAATCTGTACAAACTTAATACCACGCATATAAGTACTAGCCACAAATCCTGCTAGATCACCAATAACACCTCCACCTAACGCAATCAATAAATCAGTTCTTGTAATCTTAGCTTCTAATAACTGTGAATAGATAGAAGGTAAAATATCAAATCTCTTAGATGTTTCTCCATGAGGAATAACGACTGTAGAGACTTCGTAAGAGTCTTTTAACTGATTGACCAACTGTTCTCCATAAAGTGGAAAAACGTTATCGTCAGAGACAATAACGATTTTCGCACCTGTGAAGACTTGAGAAATAAGTTCTTTGGCTTTATTTAAAATACCTTGTTCAATATATATAGGGTAACTATCTTTTCCTAAGTTCACATTTAGTTTCATATTAGATTTCCTTTCCAACAACTTTACCGATTTCTCTTAGTTCACTAATAAGTTTAGTATATTTTTCAGGCTTTAATGACTGAGCCCCATCACATAATGCATGTTCAGGATCATTATGTACTTCAATAAGTAATCCATCACATCCTGCTGCAACACTTGCCTTAGCCATTGGTTCTACTAACCACCATTTACCACCAGCATGTGATGGGTCAATAATTACAGGAAGATGAGTCATTTTTCTAAGTACTGGAATAGCCTGTAAGTCTAGAGTGTTTCTTGTATATGTTTCGAATGTTCTTACACCTCTTTCACATAGGATGACATTCTCATTACCACTTGCCATGATATATTCTGCACTCATGATCCATTCCTGATATGTTGCACTTAATCCTCTCTTTAATAGGATAGGCTTCTTGACTCTTGCACCTACTTCCTTAAGTAAAGTGAAGTTCTGCATGTTTCTTGCACCAATCTGAACGAGGTCTACCTTTTCATTGAATTCATCAATATCATCAGCACTCATAAGTTCTGATACGATTGGTAAACCTGTTTCTTTCTTTGCGGCTACTAAGTAATCTAAACCAGTAGAACCTAATCCCTGGAATGCATATGGAGATGTTCTAGGCTTGAATGCACCACCTCTAAGCATATTAGCACCAGCTGCTTTTACTTCCTTCGCAATCGCAATAACCTGTTCTTCTGATTCTACAGAACAAGGACCAGCAATAAGAGCCATATGGCCTCCACCTACTTTTACACCATCTACATCCACAATAGTATCTTCTGGATGGAATGCACGGTTAGCTAATTTATAAGGCTGTTCAACTCTCATTACTTTTTCTACAGAAGGTGAAACTTCAATATCTCTAGGATCTACTTTAGTAGTATCACCAATTACACCACAGATAGTCACATCATGACCTACAACTAAATGAGTTTCTAATCCTTTTTCTTCTACCTTAGCCTGGATCTTCTTTACATCTTCTTCACTTGTTTTTGGTTTGAATACAATAATCATAATCTTTTTCTCCTTTGATCATCTACCTGTATAAATAAAAGACTCTCATCCTATAAGGACGAGAGTGTATCTTCGTGTTACCACCTTATTTTATATATCTATCACTAGATATATCTCAACGAGTACTATCATACTCTGACAATATAACGGTTGTGACCGGAAACGCCTACTTCATTCAACGCTCTACTCCAAGATGAATTCAATATCCCTCAAACATCCTTTTACACCAGCCAAGGATTCTCTATGCTTCTTTGAAATATCTACTATTTCTTTTCACTGTATTTATACTTAGTAGTTCTTAATTTGTGAACTCATCATACTGAATATTCAATACATTGTCAACTACTTTTTCTATTTTTCTTATACATTTATTGATATTTTCTATTTTATCTAAAATTTACACCATAATTAAGTTAATGCAGTAATATTGTGATCCACTCTTACAATACATATACAGCGTATCACTTGAAAGTGTATCGACTTCACCAATAACTTCTAATTCATATTGGGTCTTATAGCCTGAAATAGATTGAATTGTAAGTATATCTTTACTCTTGAGTGACTGCATTTGTTTTAAATATAAGTCTGGTATGACTATATTCTTATTCTTATAGTGTGGTAGATTATCTTCTTTACCTATGACCCACTTGATGTCACCAGCTTGGAGGACTGCCTGTATATCATGTCCTTGTACATCTAAATAGCCATTATCAGAAGAAATATAGGTATCGGGGATAAGTGATATAGTCTGGTTATAAAGTCCTTGTAATTCCTTTATTTCTTTATTTTGATGATACTTCTCATAACCAAACAAGCAACAAGACACTAGGATACATAAGCACCCTAGTGTCATGAATAAATGACTAATCTTTTTCATGTCTAAATAGTCTACCTAATACAATCAGGAATAATCCTGATACAGTTAATAATGTCACCCAATGATTGATTCTTGTTGTATCCCCGGTTTTAACATGAGAATTTTTCTTAGGTGTATCTGTACTTGTATTAGTGATAATATATTCAGTCTTAGAATCATTACATACTGAAGAAACAATACCTTTATAACCTTTGACACTCTTTTCTTTAATGCTGTAATTCATAACTTGTTCACTTTTCCATGAATAAGCATAATTATGTGCAGCATCTAGTACGATTGTCTTGATATAAGTAGAACCGTTATAGAGTTCTACATAGATTTTGTCTGGATGTTTAGATCCATTATCAATCCAATGCTTCACTATCTTATATTCATGAGAGGGATTCTTTGAATATTTAGTAAAGTCAATGGATACATCATAACTTGTCCCCTGTGGTAAAGAAATCAAGTAAGGTAAATAGGTATAAGTTGTTCCATTTAATTCTAAGTTATCTGTCATAATAAGATAGAGCCCTGTTTTAAGACCTGTATATGCAACTTTAGAAGAAGTTGCCTGTTTAGTGAAAGCTTTTTGACTTGCCGCATATCCCTTTAATGTGATAGCCGCATTTTTAAGTTCTTCACTTGTTTTTAGCTGATCCAATTGAATATTTGTATTTGTTTCTGCTTCCTTGAAAGCATCGGTGTAATGATAACTACCATCATCCGAAACACTTGCGACACGATACAAATGAACATTTAACCCTGAAATGCATTCATTGAGTGTCAAAGAGCATTTCTTATTAACATTGACAGCAGCTACCTGGAATGAATTAAATACAGCGACTGACAGTAGAACTGTAAAACATAATATGTATTTTTTTAATCTTTTCCCCATATAATTGCTGTCATCACCTTTCTTTATCTTTTTTCTTAATTGATGTTAAATACCAGATAAACGCAATAATAATTGCAAGTACTACCCAGAATACATCAATGAGTACTGGATCCGCTTTGACTAAATCTCTTCTTATTCTTAGATTTGTCTTATTGATACGATGTCCTCTTACAAGCAGTCTATGAGTATTCACACCATAGGGCGTGCATGTCATAAGAGTACAGTAGTCCTGTCCTTCTACAATCTTTAGATCATCTGTTTCTGTAGGAAGGACGGTTTTAATTTGATCAACTTCATAATAAAGAGTTTGATCTAATACCTGAAGCATGAAGGTATCGCCCTTCTTTAACTGATCGATATCAGTAAAAAGCTGTGCACTTGGTAAACCTCTATGTCCAGATATAACACAATGTGTACTCTCTCCACCTACTGGTAATGAAGTACCTGGGATATGTCCTATCGCAATCTGTAAGATTTCAGCATCTGTTCCATGATATATAGGAAGAGAGACATTGATTTTAGGGATTTCCACATAACCCATCATACCCGTACCAGTGACATCAAGAATCGAATCATATACTTTCTTCTCCTGATCATTCAAAGAAGAAAGTGTTTGTTTTAGGTTTGTATTGTATAGAGTGGCATCATTCCAGAGCTTTTGATATTGTTTATCAGTCAGGTTTTCTACCTTTTCTTCATAACCAGCAATAGCTCTTGTTTGATGTCTTTGATTCCAATAGTTACTGAAACTAGGATAAATAAGTAAGGAAAGCCCCATAATGAATATTAAAGCTATAAATGCATTGGTTAACTTCTTTGTCATTATAGGACACTCCTTATTGTTTTATATTACTTACTTTCTGCTTTTTTCTTCATTACTAAGAATGCAGCAGCTGCAAGAATCATAAGTGTACCTGCAGCATATAATACTGTAGTACCCATACCACCTGTTTCAGGAAGTGATGAACCACTCTTATTGACGATATTAGTAGTTAATGTACCGTTTTCTAGGCTAGAATCAAATGTCACATCACCTGATTTAGGATTGCCACTTAAAGTCAATAATTTTGGTTCAACTGCAGTTTCTTCATGAGTTGCTGAAATTGTGAATTCTAATGGATTAGGATTCATAGTGTTATATCCTTCAGGTGTTACTGTTTCTGTCAATCTATAAGCACCATCATCTAATCCTTTAAATGTGAATGTTGTACCAGCATCATTTTTTACAACAGCTTTTTCTACCCATTCTTCTCCAACCTTTTTCTCAAGTTTGAATTCTGCGCCTTTAAGTGGTTGACCATCTGGATCGACTTTGTTGATAATTGTCTTATATGTAAATACGATTACTTTATCATCTGGTGTTTTACCAGTTTCTCCACCCTGTTCATCATTTGGGTTATTAGAGAATTCCATATGCATTGTATTTGGGTTACCTTCTGAACCGATAACAGCATTTTCATTTAATTCAGATTCATATTCTACTGTAATAACAGAACCTGCTTTTACACTAGAAATCTGTTTTAAATCTGCAAACTTTACTTCAAAAGTACAACCATCTTTTAAACCTTCAGTAACAACTTCATATTTACTTGTATCAGTAACTTGCTTACCATCAACATACACTTTAACTGAATCTTTATTAAATGTTAAACCTTTTGATTCATGATCATGGAAAGTCATCTTGTAAACCTTATAGTTATCATAATCAGCAGCAACAGTACCTTTTAACTGGAAAGGAACTTTATCTCCAATATCCCAGTCAGCTGAATCCTGCCAATCAGTCATTGTAGTACCTTCTGAATCGTTAATATCTTTTACCTTTTTTTCAGATGTTGGTTTGTTGCTTTTAGGTGCAACTGTCTGATTTTTTACTACTTTTAAGATGAATTCTGTATAAGTTTCATCATTTTCACCTAATGAGTTATCTTGATCTTTAATTAAGTAGTAACCTGCTTTATCAACAGTAATAGTTGCAGTATTCCCCTCTGCTTTTGCACTTGTAGGATTCTGTAAATATTGACTTACTTTTTTAGCAAATGCTTTAATTTGTTCTGATTTACTAGCAAATTTAGATAATTTTTCTGCTAGATCAGCAGCATCTTTTGCATTATATTCATTTAATAATGCTGTTTTACCTTCTTCAGTAATAGCATTACCCCATTTAATATCACTTAACTTATCATTACTTAATTTACCTTCAAAAATCTGGTAAGCTTCATAAGTATGATCAGAAGTAGTAGGAGTAATAGTGATTGTATAATTATCAGCCGCCATTACTACTGATGGCATAGCAATTGCCATGACCATTGCGAATGCAAGTATGAAACTTGCGAGTTTTTTAAATAGTTTCATATCGTTTTTCCTCCTTGTCTATATGATATCCATTTTTTAATAAAACTCTTTCCCTCATTGAAATACACATATTAATGTTTGTTATTACTAGTTATAAGCCCCCTTCTTTTTAATATTTGCTATATAAGCAAATAGAGTCGCTGTAATAAATAGGGCCCCAATTGCGTAATAACCGAAAGTACCGAATCCTCCAGTGTCTGGAAGATCAGAGTTATCTAACTTCTTGTTAGTAACTGTAATATCTCCTTCTTGAATACCATCGTTGTTTGTATAAGACACCTGATATCCTGAAGGTGCATCGACTTCTTCTACAGTATAGTAATAATCTTCACCACTCTCTGATTTAGAAGTTAGATTGTTCCAAGTATGTGACCATTTATTAGAGTCACCTAATGTTACTGGATCACCCTCAGGTTGTTTGGTTATTTCAGTATCAGGTTCATCATGAGTAATAGAAATATTGTTTTCAGCAAACCAGAATGCATTATTCTTAGCTGTGATATAAATATCACAATCCTGAGTAATTGAATTTGTTTGAATTTTTAGAATTTTTTTATTGTTCACATAATCCTTTGTACAATTTACTGTTCCAAAATCATTATCGCCTTTTGTAACTTCAAAATTATTTTCTACAAAAACGTCATTAGGATTCCAATCATAAGTTTCTATATATAACGGTTTATTTTGAGCAGCCTGTACTGCCTTTGTGAAACTGTTCCACTCATTGTTGATAAAATGAAGTGTGACACTATATGTTTTCTTCTTCTTTGTAACTCTATATAACTGAAGTTTTACATTAGAAGCACCTGGTGTAGCACCCTTATTTTCCTGGTCAACCCAGACTTTCTTTACAGAAATGCTGTTAGAGTCATTTGGAACATATAAAGATACTTCTTTATTGTTTGGAATGTATGATACATCATTTTCAAGATTCACATCAGGAATACTCTGTTGATATAATGCTTCTTTAGCATCCTGCTTTGTCTTCTTTTGATCTGCTTGATAAATCACAAAGTAATGTGGATTCTTATCCTTGTCATAACCAGAAGGTGCTTCTATTTCTTCTAGCTTATACAATGTATTTGCTACTAAGAATTTATCCTCACTAGATCCAGAAAAAACAATTTCTCCTTTATCATTTGTGACAAACTCTTCTGAACTACCATTCTTTATAACACCCCATTGTTTATTAGTTGAATCAAATTTATATAATTTAAATTTTGCATTTGGAAGTTTCTTAGAGTAATCTTTACTGTCTACCTTATAGATAGTCATCTTACCTCTTACAACTCCTGCTGAAGAATCATTAGTATCAATCCTTGTATCTACTGAAGAACTAAATTCTCCTTCTAGAGAAACAGTATTTTTTATAGTTGGATAAGCTGCCTGTCCAATATCAAAATCATATTGATATCCAAGAACACATGCTAACTCATCAGGAAGTGTTACTGTTAGTTTATGTGTTGCATCATCTATTTGAACTTGATATCGACTTGCATCTATCAACTTACCTTTATGATCATCTTTATTAGCATCATATTCATATAATTTCAAACTAGATAGAACTAAGTAAGGTGAAATGTTATTGTCATAATACTCCAGTTTATCAGTAAGTATTATTTTATCTGACTTAGGATTCAAATCCTTTGCTGCAGGATTAATAACAACTGAATACTCTACCTTTGTAGAATTCTCAATCTGTTCTGCTGTTTTTGTTACATTTTGAGTTTCGCGTTCTACCTCAGTATGCTGTTCCTGACTCTTTCCTTCATACTCTAATGTATTTGTATATTCTTTATTCTCATTCTTTAGATCTTTCCAGAATTCATCAGAAGTAATATCAACTGCATAATAAATAGCAATCGGACCATTAGGTGTTTGTCTCTTTTCTGAGTAATTATCACCATCAGTTTTGTTATAGCCTGGTTCAAATGTAAAGGTTATTTTATTAGTAGTTTCATCATATGAATATTTGAAATATTTTCTTATATCTGTAAAATTCGCATCTCCATCACAATACCATTCAGCATTATCACCAAAATGGTAAATTGCTTCAGGGGAACCACGATCTGCAGGATTTGATTTATAACCGCTATTAGTATAATCAGCACGTTCTCCTTTTTTAAATAACTTTGTACCTTCAGGTAATGTATCAGTCACACTGATTTGTTCATTTGAGTCTGGAGTAAATATGATTCTATAATATAGTTTTCCATCACGACTTATATAATCAGTACTTACTTTACTAGAAGAGTATTTATCATATGTACCACCATCGATCTTACCAAAGCCCTGTTTCACAAACTTCTTAGGCTTGTTGTAAGTGACTTTACTTTCAGATTCTTTATCCTGAACAGTACCTTTATTCACAAAATAATAATCAATACCTTCTTTAACACCTTTTAAATCTCCAATTGTATGATAAGAAGAAATATTTAAAGACTGCCCTACAAATTTTTTTCCATCTTTCTTCTTTACAGTTACTTCAAATGCTTTAACATGTGCATTATCATCAGTAACTTCATTCTTTTTACCTTCATCTGAATAGAACTTAATACTAATGTCTAAATCACTTCTAGGAATAGGAGTTCCATTCGCATCTTTAAGTTCAATATTGTTAAAAATTTCCTGTTTTAATTCAGATAAGACTGCATAGTGTTCACCATTAAATTCTTTATCTTCAGTAGATGTACCATTCTTAATCACATCTGAATAAATAACAGAAGCAATCTCTTTATCAGGAAGCTTCATATAAGCCTGCCATTTATTTGTCATACTTTGACCATCTTCTGAAACAGTATTACCTGTTGAAGATTTTGTCAGGTTCCATTCTCTATGCGTTACACCGACACCATAACTGCTCTCATAATTTTTACCATCCTTACCAATAGTACCTTTATTCGTTACGGTAACATTCTCTTTTGGTGCATCTGTCTGATATTCAATTGTATAGGTTTCACTAGAACCTTGTGGGAATGTATATGGTAGTGAGTCAATAGTAAATGTAGAACCATTACTTCCCTTTACAGTGATAGGAGTAGGAAGCTTTAAGTTATTATCAATCGTATCATTGAATACATAACCACTAATATCTTTCTTATCTGGATTAATTGTGATTCTCCAATTCATCTTTCCGGTATCCTGGTCATATCCTCCATATTTAGAAATCATTGAATTAGAAATAGTGATTGATGTAGATGTTTCCTTTGAAGTGTTTCCACTTGTTCCTTTTACACTATTTGTAAGTGATCCAGAACCATCTTTATTACTAGGTGTTGCTGTTGCTGTATAAGTGATTTCATAGCTTTCACCAGCTTCAAGTTTTGGAAGATCATTAATAGTAAATGATTCACCACTGATTGAAGGACTGACTGAAATTGGTGTGCTATTTTCATTTTTATCTTTCTTAATAACCTTAAAACTATTTGCGTCATATTGTGCGGAAGCTGAGTTCCAATCCACAAATTTATCTTCAATCTTTACAGTACCTTCAGTACCATTTTTAGTACTTGCTTTGACTGTATAGCTGACTGTTCCATCTTTATTTAATGAAGCTTGTTTAGACATATTCAAATCATATTGTTCTTTACTTGGTTTGACTGTGATTTCTCCACCATCACCATCAAATTTAACTGAACCATTATCATCAGCACCATCTGATGAAACAGTTCCCTGGAATTCAATATATCCTGAGAACGGTTCCCCAGTCGCAAAATCATCATTAAAATCAATAGTGATTTTACCGTCAGTGGTAATTCGATATGTACCAACTGCTTTACCATTAGATGCATAGACTAAACCAGTTTCTTCTTTTAATGGTTTTACGCCATTAGGAAGTTGATAAGAGATTTTATCTTTGTTGGTTGTGACAATATTTGCAGGTAAATTATAGTTAATATGTACCTTAACCTGATCACCATCTTCAAATGATTTAGATGAAACCCAACTACCATTTTGGATTTTGCTGACATCTGCTGATGTAATATATTGACCAAAATCAGTACTTTCTTCAGCTTTTGGCTGAATAGCTGTATCATTATCTGATACTGTTACAGGTGTTTCAGGTGCTACAGCAGCAGAATTAACTACTGAAGTGGCAGGCGCATTATTCTTAACCTCTTCCACTACCTGTTCATCCATCTGATGAGTAACTGTTGTTTCAACAGGTTGTTCTATATGCTTATTTAACTCAATATTCTTAGTATTGAATGAAACAAGAGAAGAACCATTGACATCATAAATAACATGAGAAGAATCTGTTTCTAATACCAATGCAAGTTTTAATTCACTTTCTGCATTCGTATTCACATGATTTTCATCAAAATATAGAGTTAATAAATTATTTCTAATCTCATAAGTACCAATAGAATGTACTAAATCATTTTCTAGATATAACTTATTTGTTTGCGTATCTTCTACTTTTAATTGTTCTGGTAAGTTATAAGTTAATGTTTGATTCTTTACAACTGTTTCCTGAGTTGTTTCTTCTTCACTTTCTACATTTTCTATTGAAGCAAGTGTTCCTTGAGGAATAGTTGCTTTAACAAGGAAAGAAAGAGGTGTATTGTCTTCAAGATGGACATCAGCTGTATAATCCTTCATCACACCATTATTTTGATACTGTACAGTTGCATCAGTAATCAATGATGTAAAATCATCCATTCTAGCACTATTAATATAGAAGAATGCAATGGCTGTTAAAAAAACCAAGCCAAAAAATAACATCATTTTCTTTCTGCCTGGTTTGTTTAAAATATTATATTCTGTCATCTAAATATCCCCTTTCCCTTAATAAACAGAAAAGCGGGTGATAGGATAAATCTTCATAACGACTTGACCAATAATCTTATCATTATCAATACAACCTAAATCACGCATTCTTGAATCTATTGCATGATGTCTATTATCCCCTAATACAAATATCTGTCCTTCTGGAACTGTATAAGGGAATACTTCGTCACGTAGTGGATTGTCTTTTCTGTTCTGTATATAGTTTTCATCTAACTTTTTCTCATTCACAAATACATAGCCGTTTGAATCAATGTTGATTTTATCCCCACTCAAACCAATCACTCTTCTCACCAGCAGCTTATTATTATACTGAAACGCAATTAAGTCTCCCTGCTTGAAAGACTTTGTTTTCTTAATACATACAACATCATTATTTACTAATGTCGGATTCATGGACTCGCCCTCTACTACGTAGATTGGACACCAAGTCGTAATGATGAACATCACAATACAAACAACTATTAGACTAATAAAAACGCAATGCTTTTTCATAACAGTACCTTTTAACTTGTAAATAAATATACTATGGCCTTAAAATACCACATTAGTGTAAAAAAAATAACCGTTTCTAAGGAAACGGTTACATGTTACATTTTTTGTAACAATATTACTTTGTTAGTTCATAAGCTAATTTTTCTATCGCACAAAGCATAGGAATTCCAGAATGTATTTTTCCTAGCATAACGCTACCATCAGAAACATGAATCACTTCATCACATAAATGTTCCATACTTCCCATGCTATTATTTGAAAGCATAATAATCATATAATTCTTATTCTTATAACGATAGATTTCTTCAAAAAGAAGCTTTTTTTGTAGCCTTTCATAAAATACAATGATAACTCCCTGATGTCCTTCAGCAACTCTCTGCACAGGATAAGCAGCTCCATCCACCCCATAACAACAATAGCCCATACCACTCAATAAACGTGATGTATATTTCGCAAAATCACCAGTAGTACCAATACCTAGCGTAAGAATTGAATCAGACCGTTTAATAATCTCAGCAGCCCTATGAATACTATCCAAATAATCAGATGATTTTACTTTTTCTATAAAATCATCAAATTGATCATTCACATTGTCTTCTTTGATCTCCTGCATTTTTTCAGACTCTTTCAATCTATACTTTAATTCTGTAAAACCTTCACACCCCATCTTCTTACAAAAACGCATGACTGTTGCCGTAGATACATGTGTATCATTGGCTAATTCACGAATACTTTCATTTAATACCTTCTTTGTGTTTTTCACAACATAATTGTAAACGTAGGTTTCAGTCTCATTCAGACTTTCTACCTGACTGTAAGTAAATTCCAATGAGTATCTCCTCCCTATCGAATAATATCCTCCACACCTTCTTGTCAATTATTCTAACTTACTTTACTACCGTTTACATTTACAATTTAGGTATTTTCAAAATTTGTAAAAACATTTCATTTATAGTTATATATATATATATATAAATCGTATATTAATACATAAAGTCACTTACATACGACATAAAGGTTCAAAGATGCCGCATCACAGATGAACTCTCCATATCCATCTACAATATCAATTGTATGTTTACCATCTGTCATCCGCTTATATTGTTTACCTACAAACATACGTTTTGTGCCACCTTTACTATTGGTTAATATCACTGCAAGTCCTGTTTCATAAGTCCATCCAATAACATCAGGATCATCTATATAGTCATGTCTGGTTCCTTCTACGTATTTTCTTCTTAGTTTCATCATCTTATCCAATAATTCTTTCTTAGATGAAATATGATCATGAGGTATACCATAATAATCTCCATAGAAAATACATGGATAACCTTCTTGTCTTAGTAATATGCAGGCATAGGCCTGTGGTTTGAACCAATCTTCAATAAAAGAAGTGAGAGACTGTCCTGGCTGGGTATCATGGTTATCCACAAATGTGACAGCATATTTGTCATATCTTTGTACTAACGTATTATTGAAGAGTTCTCGCATATCATAATAACCATTAGAATGACTGGCATCATAGAAATGATAGTATAATGGTACATCAAATAGACTCATACAGAAGTGTGTAGATTTGAGATAATAACATAAATGGTCTATGTCTCCCCAGTATTCACCTACAGAAAAGAGTTCTTTTTTAGAATGTTGGCGCATTGTATTAATCCAATGTTCATAGAAAGAAGAGTCTATATGTTTAATGGCATCACATCGAAAGCCATCGAGATGTGTGATATCTTTATACCAGAGTCCCCAGTTGATGACTTCTTTGACAACTTCAGGATTATTGTAGTCTAAATCTGCTCCCATCAAGTAATCATAGTTATCATATTCATCATCTACATTCTCACTGAAATGTTTCCCTTTGAATAAATAAAGACCTTTTTGATGTTTAGAGGCATCGTAGTCCACACTTGTGAAGTGTGAGGCATTATAGATAAAGTCTGAATATTTATGTCTTGATGGAAATGAGAAGTAAGTAGAAGCACGAATAACTCTTTTTCTTTTAGAAACTTTATGTCTATGATAGGCATCTACTTTATATGCAATGACCTGTTCCATCCCATCTGCACCAATTAAATGATTAAGTACGATATCTGCATAGACATCTATACCGAATAGATGAAACATCTTTATACACCAGAGGTATTCTTTCTTCGTGCCATATTTGGTACGGATTGTGTTTTTACTATTGAATTCTCCTAAGTCATAATGGTCATAGACACCATAGCCTGTATCATTGACACCATTTGCTCCTTTATAAGCAGGAGGAAGCCATATAGCGGTAATACCTGCTTTTTTAAGTTTATACGCATTGACTCTGAGTATTTTCCACAAATGCGGACTTGAGGGAAGATACCACTCAAAGCCCTGCATCATAACACCTTTCTTCATATCATCACCCCTTTCACTATTATAGCATGTTTGTGCACAAAGGATATTTAGAGAATGTATCACATATGTATGGACAATAAGAACCGCTTACATTTATGATAAAGTTGTATAAAAATATAAAAGAACTATAATAATAGGAAGGGAGTGAGTCTTATGAAGAAGAAGTATGAAGCATTGGCTATAAGCTTCTTAGTAGTGAATATGATATATAGTCATGGTGTTGTGCATTTACAGCCTTCTATTGGGGATGAGATAGTCGGAATGCTGTATAATTTGTTTCATTTATTTGAATATAATACGATTAATGCACCTTTTGGGTTAAGTGCTTTTTGTTTTCTTATTGGAATGGCTGGTTCTTTTGTAATGGCTATATGTGGTGTGCATTCACATAATTCTATTTCTATACTACAAGGAATATTAAGTTTAATACAGGGTTTACTTGGCGCGATTGTCATGATTGTTTTTCTTCATGATCGTCATTTGATAGATAAAGAGTTAGTTGGAACTTTAGGAACACTCACTACAATCACAATACTTGTTGTATTATGTAATGCGATATTAAGTGTTCTTGTAGAGATGGATGTAAGAAATCATATACAGATCTTTGATCGTGCTTTATTGAAACCTTTAATGAGTAATTTGTCGCTTTCTATATTATTTCTTTCAATGACACTTGTTGCCTATGCGATGATGTATTTATTGCCAGTGAGAAGTATCTGTCAGCTGTTTGGATTGAATTTAGTACTATTAACAGGAGTATTAGGATGTTTTTCTATAGGTATGAGTGCATTACTCAGAAAGGTTAATACGACTTATATGATTTGCGGCAGTCTTATGGTTCTTATATGTTTATTTAGTTTTATGAGATTTCATATAATTTCCTGCCTATTAACTGTTATCAGTTTAATAATATGTATAAGGAATAAACCTGTGAAGGTATAGAGGAGTTGATCTCCTCTTTTATTTTCACAAAAAAACTTCAAGGCAATCATGCCTTGAAGTCATCTTTAAGACTTTAATGCTAATCGATATGAAATTTCATCCAACACTACATAAACAGGGATAGGATACCGTAAGTAATGGCTGTATGATTTCAATTAATAATGCTGTAATTTTGTATTTCATATAAATATACCCTTCCTTGTTTATGAATTACCTATATATTAGCATACTTTTAAAAGCGTGTCATCTCATATTATAATAAAAAATAGAGAAGCGATTTGCTTCTCTATTCATCGTCTTCACTTGTAATGAATTCATCATAGATGGCTTTAATAGCTGGTTTGAAATAACAGTTTCTTACCCCTACGATGATATTCAATTCTGATGAACCCTGGTCAATCATCTTAACGTTGATGTTTTCTTTCGCAAGTGCTTTAAATACTCTTGCTGAAGTACCACGGCTGTCCTTCATACCACGACCTACGACCGCAATTAAGGCTAAATCAGATTCTAAGACAATATAGTCAGGCTGTACAGCACGATGTAATCCTGCAAGGATGGCCTGTTCTTTTTCAATGAAGTCATCGCTGTTCACAATGATTGTCATTGTATCGATACCTGAAGGCATATGTTCAAATGAAAGACCATGCTCTTCAAATACCTGTAGTACTTTACGACCAAAACCGATTTCACTGTTCATCATGTCTTTTTCAATCATGACAGTCGCAAAACCTGTTTTACCTGCAATACCTGTAATAACGTGGTCTGGTTTATGACAAGTACTTTCTACAATGAGAGTACCCGCATCTTCTGGACTGTTAGTATTCTTGATTAAGATAGGAATACCTTCATTTCTTACTGGGAAGATGGAATTCTGATGTAGAACACTTGCACCCATATAAGATAATTCTCTTAATTCTTTGTAAGTGATTGTCGCAATTGGTTTAGGATCCTTGACAATACGTGGATCCGCAATAAGGAATCCTGATACATCTGTCCAGTTCTCATAAAGATCTGCACAGGCACATTTCGCAACGATACTACCAGTAACATCACTACCACCTCTAGAGAAGGCTTTAATGCGTCCTGATTCATCATTTAATTGACCATAGAATCCTGGAACGACTGCATAGTCATGTTCAGATAAAGCTTTTGTGAGAGCTGCATCTGTTTTCTTTTCATCATATCTACCATGCTTATCGATATAAATAACATCTGCCGCATCAATAAAGTCAAAGCCTAAATAACTAGCTAACACTTTACCATTTAAATATTCACCACGTGAAATTGTATAATCAAAACTGTTCTGTTTCTTGATTTCTTCTTTAATTTCTTTAAAGTCTTCTTCTAAAGAAATATCAAGACCTAGTTCAGCAATGATTTCATTGTAACGTTCTTTGATTCTGTCATAGATTTCTTCAAAATCATCTTTGTTGTGATGTGAATAGGCAAGAATCAATAAATCTGTTACTTTTGTATCTTCTTTATTTCTTTTCCCAGGGGCACTGGGAACTACATAATGACGATCAGTATCTTCTAGAACGATGTCATGTACTTTTTTAAACTGAGTTGCGCTGGCTAACGATGAGCCACCAAATTTAACCACTTTCATATCTTTATTCCACCTCACACTTTTGTATAAAGATTACATGATTTGGCTAAACTAATCAATATATTTTTTGCTTAATTCGAATATTTTTTCAAAATAACTTCAATTTTCTTATAAGAAATAAATGTTATAATTGAAATAACACCATATTTAAAGAGATTGAATGGAACAAGTGATGCAATAACCATAGTTGTCATATCTTTTACTAATGGATTGATCTTAGAGAACATACCGATGATGGCTTCTGTAGACATACCAAATAGTTTTGCATACATTGGGAACATCACTAATAGGTTTGATGCAATCGCAAATAAGCTTGTTGCAACAGTTGCAAGTGCCATACCTATTACAGCACCCTTCTTAGTACGATGCTTTCTATAATATAAGCAGGCTACTCCCATATAACATACGCTTAGTAAGAAGTTAGATGCTTCTCCTACAAACATAGTAGTAGTTGGTTTAAAGAGAAGGTTTAAGACAATCTTTAAGAATGCGATTAATACACCAGTAAGTGGGCCGAATACAAATCCACCAATTAATACTGGAAAATCTGAGAAATCAAATTTAATAAACATTGGTACGAAAGGTACATTGAAGTCTAGTACCATAAGAATTGCAGCTAATGCACCAAGTAGAGCTGCCATTACTAGTTTTTTAGTTTTCATTTTTGCCTCTTTCTATGGCGAAAAAAAATCTCCTATATATATCTTATAGGAGATTGAAAAAGTCATTTCATAAAAACGCCATCTTTTTCCATCCGGACTATACCGTCGGTACTGGAATTACACCAGTTCATGCTTTACGCTCGCGGACTATCACCGCCGATCAGGAATTTCACCTGCCCCAAAGATACAATAACTATTATAGAAGTGTTATATGAGGTTGTCAACATATACAAAAGGTCTTTAAAAACGATAACATATTCGATATAATGAAGAAGAATTAAAAAAGGTGGGTACAATATGTCAGATAAACAAAATAGCACGCTTGAAGAAGAAAGAGAACCTCTTTCTAAGAGTTGGATTTTTGCAGGTATTGTTCTTTTTCCACTGATTCCTTTTGTGCTGATATATTTTAATAAACATATAAAGAAGAAAATGAAGATATTTTTAGGTATTGTTTATTTTGTTTTCTTGTTTGGTGTTTATCAATATGCATGTGTAGCACAGGGACCAGTATTAAGTAGTGTGGTTATTCCTGATCAGTATGTAACTGTGAAACAGGGAGAAACATACCAGATTCATTACAAGACTGATCCTCAGAAAGTAAAAGTAGAATATACACATTATTCATCTCAGTATGCAAATGTGGCTAGTGTTGATCAGAAAGGTTTAGTGACTACTATTACTCCTGGTACAACACGTATTACTTTGACTGCAGGAGATAATCATCATACTTATAAAAAGAAATATCTTACAATCCATGTGATTGAATAGAGCGTGTTTACGCTCTTTTTTTGTTAGGAGGAAGGATTATGAGAAATAAAGATGTTTATATTATTACATGTTCCAAATGCGGTAAAGAGAATAGATATGAGGATTATAGCTGTGTCGGACGAGATCAAAGAGAACGTATTATTGATGATTCTATTATGTCTTATACATGTCCACATTGTGGAGAGACAACTTTTTTAAAGCATCCCTTGACTTATATAGATCCTGTACATCACTTTATTGTACAGTATGGACAGGATAAGGATCAGTTTATTCATGGTGTGGAACAGTTACGGATGACTCCTCTCTATAAAGATTATATATTCCGTTATACAGATTCCTGGCTGAATTTCAAAGAGAAGATCATGATTCTAGAGAATAGAGATGATCGTTTAATAGAGTTGTATAAGATGGCTTTAAAGAAAGAATTAAATGAAGATATTCCTTCTTTTTTCTTATTTAATAAGGAAGAAGAAAAAGAACTCATGATTGCGTTAAATCCCAATGGGACACGTGCTTATATCTTTAATAGGAACTGGTATGATTTAAAGGAACAGGATCCTGTAATGAATAAGATATTGAAGTATGATACAAGTCTAATAGTAGATAAAGAGTGGGCAGAGCGTCTTTATGATTATCGTTTAAAAGTATCTTTATGTGAGGTACAGACAAAAATACAAGTAAGGACATATTTAATTCCTTCTTATGATCATATAGATGTTGGTGATTATGTTTATGTAGAAGAAAATGGAGAAAGAGTGTTAGGACAGGTCATGACTAAGAATTATAAGTCCATCTTTGATATACCTGATCATCTTCATTTTATTGAAAAGACATTACCTTTAGAAACAGAGTATGATCAATCTTTAAAAAAAGAATATAAAGAATTATTTCCTGTTAAGAATGAAAGAAAAGAAGCTTTCTTAGAACTTCTAGATAATATACGTTTCTATTATTATTTAGAAGAAAAAGATAGGAATGCTTCTAATTATGTCATAGATATTGATGGGTTCCGTTTGATTCCTCTTTATATAGATAGAGAAGAAGCCATCAATAAGAAACCTATGAATACTTATATATTAAGTGATCTATTAACAGATGTATTAAAGATGACATTTGAAAAGATTGATGGTTATATGATTTATGATGAGAAAGAACCTTATATATTAGATTCTCATCTTATTGATCTATTCTTATCCTATACAGCACATAAAAAGACCCAGATCAATTAAGTCTGGGCTTTTTTTAAATGAGTTCTACCTGATGGTCTTTAAATACTTTTACAAGAGAGTGGTCTAATTCTTTTTCACATATATAGCCTGTGAAGTCATCAAGTGAGGCATAGGCATAGTTTCCATCTTGATTGAGTTTAGCACTTTCTCCTACCATATAGGCTTTCTTACTTGCATTGATGGCTGTCTTTTTAGTGATACCATCGTTTGTTTCATAGGTTGTAATGACATTATGTTCTAAATCAATACCAACAACACCAATAAATGAAATATCAAAACGATATTTTCTAATCAAGTGATCTGTAAGTGCACCTACAAATCCATCTTTTACCTGATTGAAGTCTCCTCCTAAAAAGATGAGTCTCACTGCACTGTTTTGTCTATAGAGCTGCATAATATCAATCATATTTGTCACAATAGTGAGTGCGATATTCTTTTCAAATATGAGTTTTGCGATTTCTAAATTGATTGTAGATATATCCAGGAAGATCACATAGCCCTTTTCTAGTTCATTAACAGCTTTAGAGGCAATGATTTTCTTTTCTTCACTATAAAGTTCGACACGTTCTGATACATTGGTATGATGTAAATTAACACGTACATTGACTGCACCGCCATGTACTCTTTTAAGTTTCCCTGCCTTTTCTAAGAGTGTGAGATCTTTACGGATACAATCTTCTGTCACGCCAAAAGATGAAGCCAGTTCTTTCACAAAGACCTGTCCATTAATATTCAGTTTTGTAATGATTTGTTGATGACGTTTTTTCTGTGACATCTTATACTCCCTTAAAATGATTTTTTCCAGTCACCTGACTCAAAGTAATCTTATAAACATGGCATGTGTCTATATAATCCTTATTATAAGGATATGTTTCATAACCACAATGCGTTAGAATAGATTCCATCGCTTCATCATATAAGTCATGAGGAACTGGTTCGACAATACCTTTACCTATAATAGATGAGTAAGAATTAGATACAGTCTTATCTGGTTTACAAAAATATTCATATAGTGTTTCTGCCTGTATGCCTACATGATGATTTTCTTTAATAAGATGAGTCATCTTTCCTTCTCTTGGTGTATAGATATAAAGTACTATTTTGTCTTGATCCTCTCCTATTCCAAAGTTCATTGGAACAATATAAGGACAGTCATCATCTTGAAATGCGATATGCAATGTATCAAAATGATGAAGCATCTCCCTTAACTGATTTAAATCTTCTACTGTTTCTGCCATTTCTCTCTCCCCTTTTGTATCTATTTTAACACATTAGATGAAAGAAAAACTGTAAGCGGTTAAAAAATCCCAAAATAATAGAAGAAAATATTCAAAATTCCTAATATCTGGTACTTATTTCTCTTATAGAAGACAAGAAGTACATCTGATAAGAGATAGAGAATAAAGCCTAATGCCATCATCTTGAAGTTAAGTATATTCATAGTTATGGCTGTAAGAATACTTTTAGCTGTCAGCCAGACGAGCGCAAATATATAGCTGGTGATTTCTGTTTTATATTCTATATCTTTAGAATAAGTCACTATTTCCAATAAGATCATAGATACTACTGGCACAATAAGTTCTATATAGGTGAATGGCTGATAATGATAATAAAAGAATAGACAAGCAATATCACCTATAAGAAATGCATTAAGTCCATACTTAAATAGATTTTTCTTACATAGGAGTAGATCTCCTATCATGAATGCGAGTAATCCTGGCAAGATAAGAAGAAATAGTTTTGTCTGATGGGATAAGTAGGCAGTGAGAATAAAGCCAAATGAACAGAGTCCTTTTGTATAGATATGATAACGTGTACGCCATGTACAAGCCATAATAAGAAATAATAAAATATATAGTAATATCATATATAACTTCCTTTCTGAAATAGTCTACCACAAATCAAAGATGTGTGCTATAGTAGTGCTCAAAGGGGGATAAGACAAATGATCAAATTAATTGCGACAGATATGGATGGAACATTCCTCGATAATAAGAAGCAGTTTGATAAGTCTTTTATTGATTTATTTTTTGAAATGAAGGAACAGGGTGTACTGTTTGTGGCTGCAAGCGGTAACCAGTATGCCAGACTTTATCAGAAGTTCTTACCTATGAGTGAGGATATGTATTTTATTGCGGATGGAGGCAGTTATATTGCAAAGGGTCCAAATACATTAGAAGTATTTGATATGGACCGTAAGAAAGCATTTCTTGCAATAGAGAGAGTAAAGGAACATTATCCTGATTTTAAGATTGTAGTAGCAGGAGAAAAGTATGCTTACGCAAGAAAGAAGGATCATCTGACTAAAGAACTGACTACTTATTATTGTTCAAATAAGTTGATTGATGATTTTGATGAAATTGATGAACCTATTACTAAGATTGCGATACTTGATCCTAGTGGAGATATTAAGAATAATGCAGGAGATATTACTTCTATCTTACCTAGTGGGTTACAGATTATTACATCGGGTAATGAATGGATGGATATTCAAAGAGATGGTGTAAATAAGGGTCTTGGTATGCGTTATATTCAGGAACATGAACATATTTCTAGAGATGAATGTCTCGCATTTGGTGATCAGATGAATGATTATGCTTTATTAAAGTCTGTGAAGTATGGTTTTGCGATGGAAAATGCAGTAGATGAAATCAAGAAGCTGGCATATGGTATTACTGATTCTAATGAAGATCAGGGATGCTTAAAAATTATTAAAAAAGCGCTTAGAAAAAATAAAGAACAGGCCGCTAACGACCTGCTTTAAAATAAAAATCACAATGATTTTGGATATCAAAGGAAGAAAAGTATTTTTCTTCTAATGGTATCCATTTTTTTATGAACATGTTAAGGGCTTCTTTTCCATTTCTTTCTTCTATACGTTTATATCGTAATGATTCATCTATATCTAAGAATATAGTCATATCATAATCATCAATAAGCTCAGGATGACATGAATAAGACCCTTCTATGATATTAATAGGTTTATAAGAGTATAAGGCTCCTTCACTTATAGACATTGTGGAACAATCAAAAGGGCGATAAAGAACATCTTGATGTTCTTTTAGAGGTTCTAATACTTCTTTTTTAAATCTTTCTGGAATTCTATTATGGAATACAATATCC
>ENA-OOXJ01000537-OOXJ01000537.1-human-gut-metagenome-genome-assembly--contig:-NODE-537-length-31344-cov-4.565950_pt1 | contig 31344 bp, 28 predicted proteins | sample MGYA00241587_ERZ501343 | MGnify/ENA primary metagenome ERZ501343 (study PRJEB25962, sample SAMEA2042918) | human gut metagenome | biome: human gut; feature: human-associated habitat; material: faeces... | reverse complement strand
GAGGGGCCTCTTGTTTTGCGGCAGGACGTGCGCCGGAACGATCAGATGAGCTGATCCTTCTCGATGTCCTTGAAATATTTGTAGGTGCCGTGCTTTATTTCCTCGCAGGCAGCCTCGTCGCACACGATGATGCCGTGCTGGTGGAGCTGCAAAGCCGAGATGGTCCACATCTGCGTGACGGGGCCTTCGACAGCAGCCTGCAAGGCGCGGGCCTTGTTGTGGCCGTTGCACAGGATGAGCACCTCTTTTGCTGCCATCACCGTGCCTACGCCGACGGTCAGCGCGTGGGCGGGCACGTCCTCGGGCTTGCCGCCGAAGAAGCGCGAGTTGGCCACGCGCGTGTCGGTGGTCAGCGTTTTCTGGCGCGTGCGGCTGGTGAGCGACGAGCCCGGTTCGTTAAAGGCGATGTGGCCGTCGGGACCGATGCCGCCGATGAAAAGGTCGATGCCGCCGGCCTCTTCGATCATCTGCTCGTAGTGGGCACATTCGGCTTCCAGGTCGGCAGCGTTGCCGTTGAGGATGTGGATGTTTTCCTTCGGGCAGTCGATGTGGTCAAAGAGGTTTTTGGCCATAAACGAGTGGTAGCTTTCGGGATGCGACTCGGGCAGGTTGACATATTCGTCCATATTGAACGTCAGCACGTGCTTGAAGCTCACGCGTCCCTCCTTGCAGGCCTTTACCAGTTCCTGATACATGCCGATGGGCGACGAACCGGTGGGCAGACCCAGCACGAACGGCTTTTCGGCCGTGGGCTTGGCGGCGTTAATCTTGTTGATGACGTAGTTGGCTGCCCAAAGGGAAAGCTTCTCATAGTTGGGCTCGATGATAACTCTCATAAAAACCGATATTAAAGTTGAACGTTACTTATTCGCAAAAGTATTGAAAGTTTGGGATATTGCCAAACTATTCTACAAAATATTTAATGTCGTGGCGCAGCATCGCGTGCCCGCCACTTCCGCCTGCGGCCGGCGTGGGGTGGGGCGCCGGTGGCTTTCCTGCCTGCCCGGTTGCGGCAGCCGGCTTGCCGCCGCGTTTTTCGGCCGGCAAACGCCGGCGGCGAGCCGGCATAATTTTGCCGGTAGCGGCGGCTGCCGGCCGCGTTCTCGTGCAAGCGGCTGTGGCGGCCGCCGCGGTGCCATGCACCCGTGCGAAGCCTCCTTTTGCCCGCGCCGGCGCAGTTGGTGCGTACTATTTTTTGTAAAAAACTTGTGGCATTCCTTTTTTTTCTCCATCTTTGTACGGCTATTACGTGATACGATAAGCATAAGCATGCCCCTTTTCCTATGAAAGGCAGTAGAAAACTGATTTTTGGAGCTCTTGCGCTGGTTCCCCTTGCATCTGTGGCACGCAAGGAGGCCAAGCCGAACATTATCTTCATCCTTTGTGATGATATGGGCTATGGCGATTTGGCATGCTACGGGCAGCCTTATATCTCCACGCCGTGTCTTGACCGTATGGCCGAGGAAGGCATGCGTTTCACGCAGGCATACAGCGGCAGTCCCATCTCGGCACCGTCGCGTGCAGCCTTGATGACGGGGCAGCATTCGGGGCACGCCGAAGTGCGCGACAACCGTGAATATTGGAGTGGCGAGGTTTACTACGGACAGAACAAGGAATATGCCGTCACTGGCCAGCATCCTTACGCTGCCGACCACGTCATCCTGCCCGAAATCATGAAAGACAACGGCTACACGACGGGTATGTTCGGCAAGTGGGCCGGGGGCTACGAGGGCTCGCCCTCAACGCCCGACAAACGCGGCATCGATGAGTATTATGGCTATATCTGCCAATTCCAGGCTCATGCATACTATCCCAACTTCCTGAACGCCTACAGCCGGGCGGCAGGCGATACGTGCGTGCGGCGTGAGGTGCTCGAGGAGAACATCAAATATCCCATGTACGGGCCCGAATATAAGAAGCGCCCGCAATATTCGGCCGACCTGATCCATCGCCGCGCCATGCAATGGCTGGCAGAGCAGGACGGCAAACAGCCGTTTTTCGGTATCTTTACTTATACGCTTCCACATGCCGAGCTGGCCCAGCCCGAGGACTCCATCCTGCGGGCCTACGAAGCCCGCTTCAATCCCGACAAAAACTACGGCGGCGATGAGGCATCGCGCTACCACCCCGTAACCCGCACCCACGCCCATTTTGCCGCCATGATAACGCGGCTCGACACGTATGTGGGTGAAATCATGACCCTTCTGAAAGAAAAGGGATTGGACGAAAATACCATTGTCTTCTTTACGAGCGACAACGGCCCGCATGCCGAGGGAGGTGCCGACCCCGCATTTTTCGGCCGCGACGCTAAGCTGCGCGGCATCAAGTCGCAATGTTATGAGGGCGGCATACGTGTGCCCTTTATCGTGCGCTGGCCCGGGCGCATCAAGGCCGGAACGGTCAACGACCACCAGCTGGCTTTCTACGACGTCATGCCTACGCTCTGCGAGCTGGCCGGCGTGAAGCGCTACGACAAGCGCTATGCCAACGGCAAGCCGGACGACTGGTTTGACGGGCTTTCATTCTACCCCACGCTCATGGGGAAAAAGCAGAAACAGCACGATTTCCTTTACTGGGAGCTGGCACAGACCAACCAGATCGGCCTGCGCATGGGCGACTGGAAGATGGTGGTGCGCCGCGGCAAGCCGGAGCTTTACAACCTGGCGACCGACCTGCACGAAGACCACAACGTGGCCGACAAGCATCCCGACATCGTGCGCCGCATGGTGGAGAAAATCCACGCGGAACACACGCCGAGCCCCTATTTCAAGGTGACGCTGCCGCAGCTTCCCGAGTGAACGCGGCTGTCATTGCTAATACCATAACAGACAAACATCAACCTTTTAAATTAAGTTTCCACTCATGAAGAAAAACAGACTATTGGTCACGGCATTGCTGGGTGGCGGTTTTCTGGCCGCTTCGCCGCTGCTTGCGCAGGACCAAACAATCAAGTTGGTGACCTCGAAACCCGTTGGCCAAGAGGTCTCCTTTATGGTGAACAAGGTGAGTGTGCCGATAACAGTCGATTGGGGTAACGGAACGCCCGTCGAAGTGGCGCTGGAAGGCGAGGGCTTGGTCGACGTCAAGGGCACGCTGGCCGGCAACACCATCACCATCACCGTAGGGCAGGGCGTCAACACGCTGGCCTGTCCCGATATGGGCCTTACGAGCATCGATGTTTCGGCTGCTCCCTCGCTTCATTCGCTCTATTGCCAGAACAATGAGCTGACGGAGCTCGACATCACGGCCCTGACGAACCTGACGGACCTGAACGCCGCCAATAACAAGCTGACGACGCTCGAACTGACGGATGCCCTCTATCCTCAGCTGGAAAACCTGAACATAGCGGGGAATGAGCTGAGCGGCCGTTTTAACCTGAACAACGAAGGCTTGCAGCAGCTGAACATATCCGACAACAACTTCACGCAAATGTATCTTACATACAATGTCAACATTGACGGCGTGAAGTGCAGCGGCAACCAGCTCACCAGCATCAACCTGCTGCGCAACGCCAGCATTTCGTCGCTCCTTTGCGACGGCAACGCGCTGACGGGCCTGACGTTCGTGTCGGCTGCTTCGGGCGGCATGCCCAACCTCTATGCCCTCGTGTGCGACGACAACGCGCTGAAACGCCTCGACCTGTCCAACTGCTCGGCCCTCGAAGCCGTTTCGTGCGGCAACAACGAGCTGACGGAGCTCTCCCTGCCGTCGCAGCGCCTCCGCTCGCTCGACTGCACCGAAAACTATCTGGGCTTTACCTCGCTGCCCGCCACGAACAAAAAGCCTGAAACGCTGAATTTCGCTCCGCAGAAACCCATCGACATCACGGATGGCTTGGATCCGTATGGAGATGGATACGCTTTGTTGGTTTGTCCGTCGTATGCAGATGCTGAGAACGAGAAGTACCAGCTCGATCTCGACGATCAGTACCAGGCTCTCGTAACGTTCACGTGGTATTCCATTGCCGAGGACGGAACGAAAACCAAGCTGACGGCAGCAACGGCATCGAAAGAGGGCGACTTCCGCAAGATGCAGGGACGCTTTGCTTTCTTCAAGGCGTTTGACCGCGTTAGCGCCGAACTGACGCACATTTCTTACCCGGGCATCGTGCTGACGACCAATGAAATTGCCGTAGTTAATGACCTGAATGGAATTGACGGCATTACGACGGCTGATGGCGGTCTTGTCGTAACGGCTGAAAATGGAGCTATCCATATGGTTTGTACGGCTGCTTCGCCTGCCAACGCACGCATCGTATCGCTGGACGGCAAGACCGTTTGGACGGGTACGGTAAGCGAAGGCGGCGTATCGGTAAATCTGCCTAAGGGCGTTTATATCGTCAACGGTAAGAAGTATATCCTTTAATAAGTCTCAGTAAACAAAAACAACAACGATGAATAATTTTCATACATTCCTGAAGAAAACAGGCTTGATGGCGACGGCGTTGCTGCTGGGTCTTCCCGCATGGGCCCAGACCGAGTTGCCGGAGGGAACTTCTCCTCTGATCGTCGCTCCCCATCAGCAGACAACCAGCTACCGCGAGCGTACGATTTGTTACGACATAACGGCCAACGTTTCTTACGACGTGACGACCGAGAGCAGCTGGGTAAAGGTGCGCAAGGGCAATAACGGCGAGGTTTACGTCCATCTGGACCAAAACTTCACGCCCGATGCACGTACGGCACAGGTCGTATTCTCCAACGACGAGTATGGATTGAGCGAAACGCTGACGCTGACGCAGACCCGCGACGAGTCGGCTGAATATGTACCGGGTGAAGACGATCCCGAATGGGCCATCTTCGGCGATGACATGCTGACAACGCTGCGCGAAGGCGTGACGCAGGCAGATGTCGACGCTTTGCAGAACCCGTTCATCAAGTCGCTGGCCACGCAGCTTTATGAAAATACGTATTCGCTCGATTACCGCTACGCCACCTACGAGGCATATCTGGATCCGAACGTGCTTTCTGCACAGTGGGCCACCCCCGGTAAACTTTACAACCAGCTGGAAGGTGTTACGGGTATAAATATCACCAAGGGCAAGCATGCTGTCGTCGTTTCGGGCATACCCGACGGCGTTTCTGTCCGTCTGGCCGTCGTTGCCTGGTATATAGGTAAGGTTAGCGGCAATTTTGATGGAGGCAATCCTGAGCAGACAGACTATCAGCTGCACAACGGCATGAACGTCATCGAGTATAACGGCGATTACGACGGACTTGCTTACATTTGCTATTATACGCAGGACGATCCCGAGCAGTATCCCGACGTCAAGGTTCACTTTGTGAACGAGCAGGTGAACGGATATCTCTCCACCGACAAGACGAACGAAGAGATGTGGGCCCTTTGCGATGCTGCGCCCAACTATTGCATGGACGTGGTCGGAAAGAAAGCCCATTCCGTATGGACGGCCAAGGGTGTGCCCGGATATGAGGGCGGTTTGCGCGACTATTGCAAGGCCAGCGACGGAACGTCGCTCGGTTACATCCAGTATATCAACCTCTTGGATACGCTGGTGGCTTGGGAGCACGAGTTGCTCGGCTTCTACAAGTATAACCGCGTGCCGAAGAACTCCACGTTTGCTTACGTGAACTTTACATACTATATGTTCCAGGGAGGCCGTGGCGTTTCGTTCCATGTAGACCAGGAGAGCCGCGTGCTGAACTGCCAGCGGCTGATGTATAACGACGACGACGCCATCTGGGGCTTGAGCCACGAGTGGGGCCACCAGCACCAGATGCAGCCTTACTTCTGCTGGGCCGGTTGCGGCGAGAGCACGAACAACATGAACTCGTGCTACAACGTGCTGCACATGGGCTACCCGGGCACCCGCGTGGCCGACCGCTGGAATGCCGCTTACAACACGTTCCGTGCGAATACGTCGAAAACGTATAAAACAACTTATATCGGTGACGGCGTGGCTTATCCTGAACGTCTGAACGCTTACAAGAATATAGATTCTTGGAGTTGGTCGCCTGCTATTCAGGACAGTATCCGTGCGCAGGCTGAGCTCTTCTATGACGAAGATGCTGACGTCTGGAACATACCTTCTATCGACGACGACCCGGAACATGCCATCAGTGCCTATGAAATCCGCAACGATGGAGAGACGGGCATACAGGTGGAACAGCATCTGGCTCCCTACTTCCAGCTTTATATCTACTTCTCTAACCCCGAGAATGCAGATGATTACCTGAAAGATTACCAGCAGGACGTATACGAGGCCTTGCGTCAGACGGATAACGAGAACGGATCGGTCATCGAACCCGTATGGGAGAACGGCAGCGTGACGGGCCACAAGTCGACCGTCGACAAATATGAGCTTTTGGCCAGTGCTCAGAACGGCGTGGCCGGCAAGTATGACAAGTTCAAGCAGAAATATCCTAATTCCGTCTGGTTGACAAAGGGATATCTGCCTGAGAGCGGTGCCAATTGGAGCCAGAACAGCGTGCCGTCCATCTTCAACTACATTCGTAAGGCTTCGCAGATCTGCGGCTACAACTTGTTCGACTTCTTCGACGCCATGGGACAGCTGCGTAACGTTTATATGGTCATCGGCGACTATGGAAACAAGAATATTTTCCTGACGGCCGATATGAAGCAGGAGTTCAAAGAGGATATGGAGGCCTTGGATCTGAAGCCCATGACACCGGAACTTATCGAAAAGCTTTGTCGTATTCCTAATGGCGATATTAATAATGCTCCTTGGGCCGGAGAGTTCTCGACGCCCGACATTTCAAATGAGCCGGATGCAGAATAATCGCAGGAATTGCTGAAAACAATCAGCTGAAAGACGTAAAGAAGCCACCGTTGCAGTAGTCTGCGACGGTGGCTTTGTTTTGAGAGGAACGAACGAAGGATAGATTTCCTGTGGTAGTCGTCTGATGGGTATTAGAAAAAGAAAACGTCCTGCAACGCTGTTGGTTGCGGGACGTTCAAGGCCGGTGATATTGCCTGTTATGGTTCTGCCGGCGGCAGGTGGTTCGTTTCGTCGGGGAAAACGACGGCAGGGCGGAACGAATGTGCCTCATCGGGTGTCATGGAGGCGAAAGCCATAATGATGACTTCGTCGCCTACCTGGAATAGGCGGGCTGCAGCCCCGTTCAGACAGATGCAGCCCGACCCGCGTTCGCCTCGGATGACGTATGTCTCGATGCGCTCCCCGTTGTTGTTGTTGACCACGTGTACGTGCTCATTGGCTACAATTCCTGCGGCATCCATGAGAGCTTCGTCAATGGTTATACTGCCCATGTAGTGAAGATTTGCTTCCGTGACGCGGGCACAATGTATTTTCGATTTGAGAATATTCAGCATCATGGGACAGGGTCAGGCTTTATAGGTAATGTTGTCGATGAGCCGGACAGGACGCGCTCCGCAGTAGACCGTGATGCAGCCTACGACGTAGGGAGCGTCGCTCCACGTAGTGATGGAGTGCAGCGAGCTGCCGTCGACGATTTCGAAGTATTCCACTTCCAGCTCAGGGATGGCGTTTAGAGAGTTTACTACGAGATCATGTGTTGCCTGTACGGTATGTTCCTTGGCGAAAGTAAGACTTTCGGAAAGTACCTTGTGGATGGAGGCTGCCGTTTCGCGTTCTGCCGGTGACAGAAGGGCATTGCGACTGCTCAGAGCGAGGCCGTTGGCTTCGCGCACGATGGGGCAGGGGCATATTTCGACGGGAATTTTTAGATCGCTGACCATGGCACGAACTACGGCTATTTGCTGAAAATCTTTCTCGCCGAAATAGGCGCGTGTGGGAGCCACCCAATAGAACAGCTTGCTGACTATCTGGCATACGCCGTTGAAATGGCCGGGCCGGCGGGCACCTTCCATGACAGAGTCGGTGGGAGGATAGCTGAACGTGCGTCTATCAGGCTCGGGGTATACTTCATCAGCAGTCGGGACGAATACAATATCGGCTCCGAGCTTGTCAAGAAATGCACAATCAGCCTCGGGCGTTCGCGGGTAATTGGTTAAATCGTTTTTATCGTTAAATTGCGTGGGGTTGACAAAGACGCTCACCACGGTGACGGCGTTCTCGTTGACGCTACGCCGTACGAGCGAGGCATGTCCTTCGTGCAAAGCCCCCATTGTGGGCACCAAGCCGATGCTTTCATGCCCGTTGTGTGCCTTGACAAGGGCGGCTTCCAGTTCTTTTACGGTTTTTACAATGACCATTATTATGGAAATTTTGTTTTGTTCCGATTGAGTTTGCAAAGTAACGGAATATTTATCAGATATCGAAGTAAAAGTTTCAATAACTCTCCACCCCCTCCCATTTCCATCCTTTTCCACCCGGCAAGGCCCGCAGCATCGTTTTTTTTTGTATCTTTGCAGTTGTAAATTCCAACTGCTATATACTAATAATGAGCGCGAAAAAGATATTATTTATTACCCAGGAAATGGTTCCTTACGTCGATGACAGCGCAATGTCGCTGAGTGGTCGAAGCATACCTCAGGCGGTGCAGGAGAACGGACGAGAAATCAGAACATTCATGCCGCGGTGGGGTATTATCAACGAGCGACGCAATCAGCTTCACGAGGTAATCCGTCTCTCCGGGATGAATATTATCATAGATGACACGGATCATCCGCTTATCATCAAGGTAGCATCGATTCAGTCGGCAAGAATGCAAGTTTATTTCATAGATAATGACGATTACTTCCATCATCGTGCCATGATGAACGATGCAGACGGCTCCGAATACGAAGATAACGCTGAGCGTGCCATATTTTATGCTCGCGGCGTCCTTGAAACTGTTAAGAAGTTGAGATGGTGTCCCGATGTCATCCACTGTCACGGATGGATGTCGGCCATAGCCCCGCTTTACATCCGCACGGCTTATAAGGACGAGCCTCCTTTTGCCAATGCCAAGATTGTTTACTCGCTTTACAACGAGTGGCCGCAGTTGCCGCCCGTCGCCAACTTCGAGGAGTGTCTCAACTTCCGCGACGTAACGCCCGAGTTGCTTCGCGAAACAGGCATCGACTTGACCTCGCCGGCCGCATTGGGGCAATTGGCAGTGCGTTTCTCCGACGGAATAATCCAGGGAGAGCCCGGAGCCGGCGCAGAATTGCTCGATTATGCCAAGAGCCATTCAATACCGGTGAAGGAATATCCCGGAGAAGAGAATTTAGGCGAAATGTATGGCTCTTTCTACGATGCAATCTTCGGCGGAAACGAAGCAGAAGACGCGGTAGGAGAGTAATCATCCGCTATAAGTTAATATATAACGTAAATCCCCATGAAAGTTCCCAGTAAAGAATCGTTTGCAGGGATTGTCTTGGCAGCTTTTGCCATGTTTTTTTCCTGCGACGACGACACCGCTACGATAGGTACGGAATTAATTCCGGGACACGACAACGTGTTGACCTCCACTGCGGTGTACCCCGTTTTTTCACGTTCGTTCGAAGTGGATTCCGTCTTGGCAAATACGAATGATTGCTATTTGGGAACGGTAGTCGACCCCGAAACACGCGCTAAGACGACCTGCGATTTCTTAGCTCAGTTCCACGTGTTGGAAAACTACGCTTTCCCGTCGCGCGATCGGATGATAACAGATGCGAATGGGCAAGTGGTGGCTGATTCATGCGACGTAAGTATATATTTTGACCAGTATTACGGCGATTCCCTGACGACAATGAAACTTTTGGTCCAGGAGCTGGATACTTCGCGCGTAATGGAGGAAGGGGAGAACTATTATACTTCGCTGGATCCGACAGAATATGTCAATTCGTCGTCGGACATTCAACGTACGGTGACTTATTCCGTAAAGGACCTGACACGTCCCGCTTCTGAGACCGAGTCATCAACCTATTACAGGAGTATCAAAGTAAGGCTGCCGGCTGACTACGCATCGTTTATTCTCAACAAATATTACGAGAACCCCGACTTCTTTAGAAATTCATACCAGTTTATTCATCACGTCTGCCCGGGTTTCTATTTTAAAATTCAGGGAGGCGTCGGTTCCATGATTAATACAGAAGTAACCGCGCTGAATGTGTATTTCCGCTACCATTCAACGACGGAGGCCGGGAATGATACGATTATAGACGGTATGCAACGCATGGCGGCCACGGAGGAAGTAATACAGAATACGCGCGTCGACAACAGTATACCGGCAGAAATGCTCGATCCGCAGAACGAATATACTTATGTGAAGTCGCCTTCCGGTATTTTCACTGAAGTTACGCTTCCTGTCAACGACGTTGTGGCCGGTGAGCACTATAATGATACGATTAACTCGGCGCGTATCACTTTCCGTCGCTTAAATAATGAGACGCAGAACAAATATAATTTGGAGATGCCCGCCACATTGCTCATGGTGCGTAAGAAAGATTTGTTTTCCTTCTTTGAAGAAGGAAAGGTGACGGACGATCGCACGTCTTATCTGGCTACGTTTAATTCGAACTACAATGCATACGAGTATAGCAACATAGGTCGTCTCATTACCATCTTAAAGGAGGAGCGTGACGAGGGGGCCGGAGTTGACGTAAGCGATGATGAAGCAACGCGTCAGGCCAAGTATGCAGCTTGGGAGGCCAAGGAAGAAAACCAAGACTGGAACAAGGTGGTTTTAGTTCCCGTGGCAGCAGAATACAGTACGTCGGTCAATTCATATGGTCTGAGCGTACAGACTTTGTTGCGCCTCCGAAACGACATGAGTATGAAGAGCGCGCGTTTAGAAGGCGGCAGCTCAGGCAGTCTATCGCTTTCAGTGATATATAGTAAATACAACCAATGATACAGAGACAGTAGCGGCGGTGTTAAAGTCCATTTAGCACCGCCGCTTGTTTGTATATAAAAGTAAGATTTACAGAAAAGAGATATGGAAGCCATGTTATTTGCCGCAGGCATCGGCTCGCGTTTACGTCCTCTGACAGACGTAATGTCCAAAGCGCTTGTACCTGTTGCCGGCCGGCCGTTGATTGACATAGTGCTCGAAAGAATGAAATTTTTCGGCGTGCAGCACGTTGTTGTCAACGTCCATCATTTTTCTGAGCAGGTCATTAATCATTTGCAGCAGCGCGATTACGGCCTTCGCATCGACATCTCAGACGAGTCGGCTGAGTTGTTGGACACCGGTGGTGGCTTGAAAAAGGCCAGCGCTCTTTTCAAAAATGCCGATGCTCCGATATTACTTCATAATGTAGACATCCTGAGTAATGTTGACTTGGGCAGCTTTTACGCACAGCACAGGGCATGCGATGCAGCGCTGTTGGTAAGCGAGCGGACTACGAGCCGCTATTTGCTTTTCGATGACGAAATGCGTTTGCAGGGCTGGACGAATGTAGATACGGGAGAGGTTCGTTCACCCCATGCCCGTTTGGATGTGTCGTCGTGTCGTCGGTTGGCCTTTGCCGGTATTCACCTGTTTTCGCCTCGTTTGTTTCCCTTGTTAGACGCGTTTCCCGACAAATTTTCTATCATCGATTTTTATTTATCTGTCTGCCACCGTGTAGCTGTTACGGGCGTAAATTTGCCAACGTTGAAGCTGTTGGACGTTGGTAAGCAAAACACGCTGGCACGTGCCCAATCGTTTTTAGAAGAATTGAATTAAGACACGGCTGTAGCGTCATATCATTCCGCTACACATTATATATAATAAGGAGGAGGTTCATGCGAACCTCCTCCTTTGTTGATAGACGCTAATAAAGCCCTGTGGCTTTAAGCCAGTTTGCGTGCGCCGTCACCTATTACGACGTCGATTACAATAGGCTCCTTGCCAAACTTTTCTTTATAGCTCTTCTTAGCCGTTGCTATGAAGTTGTCGTAGAGTTCGTCGCTCACAAGATTGATAGTGCAGCCGCCAAAGCCGCCTCCCATGATGCGCGAGCCGGTTACGCCGCAGTTCTTGGCTATATCATTCAGGAAATCGAGCTCAGGGCAGGATACTTCGTATTCTTTGCTCAGTCCGTGATGCGTTTCAAACATCTTCTTGCCCACTTCTTCGTAGTCACCTTCTTCCAAAGCCACGCAAACTTCCAGCACGCGGTATTTTTCGCCGATGACGTACTTTGCGCGCAGAGCATCCTCCTCGCTCACTTCGCCGCGAACTTCATCCAGCATGTCGTAAGTGGCATCGCGGAGCAGTTCTACCTCGGGATGGCGTTTCTGGATGGCTGCCACAACGTTTTCGCAGCTCTTGCGGCGGTCGTTGTAGGCCGACGATGCCAAGTCGTGCTTAACCTGCGAGTTCAAGAGGACAAGGCGGTAGCCTTTCGGGTCGAACGGGAAATATGTGTACTGCAAGCTGCGGCAGTCCAAGCGTATGAGGCTGCCGGCTTTTCCGAACACAGAGGCAAACTGGTCCATGATACCGCAGTTGCAACCGATGTAGTTGTGTTCTGTGGCCTGTCCGACTTTGGCCAGCGTGAACTTGTCGATTTTATTTTCGCCGAACATGTCGTTCAGAGCGAAGGCATACGTGCTTTCCAAGGCGGCCGACGAGGACATACCGGCACCGAGGGGTACATCTCCGGCGAAAGCCGTATTGAATCCTTCGACAGGAACACCCAGCTTCATCATCTCGCGGCATACGCCGAAAATAAAGCGGAAGTGAGTGGCATTGGGGCCTTTTTCGTCGTCGAGGCTGAACTCTACGTAGTCTTTAAGGTCGATGGAGTAGGCCCTGACGTTGCGTGTGCCGTTGGGTTTCAGTTCTGCTATGATACCCTGTTGTACAGCTCCCGGGAAAACAAAACCTCCGTTGTAGTCGGTGTGCTCTCCAATCAGGTTGATGCGCCCGGGAGAGGCATATACTGAGCCTGTGCTTCCGTCGAAGTGCTCGATAAAGCGGCTTCTTACGTCTTCAATTGTTAATCTCATAGTGTTCGGTTTTTAAAAAGGTTTGGTATTAGTTGATAGAATCATTCTTTCTCGCTTTTGCTTACGCGGCTGCCCACGAGTGCATAGAAGAGCAGGTATGCGGCGCAGAACACGACAACCCAATAGCTCTGGATGTAGCCCACGGCGTCGGCAACCAGGGCTTGGATGAACATCATCACGGCGCAACCGAATACCATCGTCATGAAGATACCGCTGGCGATGGCCGTGTATTTGCCGAGGCCTTCAACGGCCATGTTGAAGATACCTCCCCACATGACAGACGTAAACAAGCCCACCAGGAGGAAGGCAAAAACACCCAAAGGCACTTCCTGCCATACCACTTCGAGTTTTCCCCAGTCGACACCCGGGAAGCTTACCAATACGTCCGCGGGGGCGAACATGCCGAAGATGACCAGAAGCAGCGTGATGGTCGATACGGTCGTTATCATGGCGCGGCTGCTCACCTTACCTCCGATGGAAGCGCCCACCAGACGGCCGATAAGCATCATGAACCAGTAGACAGCCACGAGCATGCCTACGATATTACCGGCTATGCCGAGGCCTGCGTGTGTCGATTTGAGCGATGCGCTCGTAATTTCCTTGTTCTCGATCTGGAAGCTCACCTTGCTGCGGTCTTTGGCCAGCTGAGCCTGCGTATCGGCATTGGTCGAGGTGAATGTCGAGTCGGCCGTGTAGATGCGCAGGTAGTTGTCGGTGGCTTCGGCCAGGCTGAGAGTGCCGGCTTCGTACTGGCTCAGCACGGCAGCCTTCTTGTCAAGCGTTTCCTGCTTGTCGGTGCTCAGATACTGCTGTACGAAGTTGGGCACGCCCACCTCAATACCCATATAAAGGAAGATACCCAGCGCACCCAGGGCGAAATGGCGGTAGCTCAGGGCCTTTTTGATGTGGCCGAGCTGCACCTTTTCCTGAGCCGGCTCTTCAATCTTCGTAAAGTAGATAATGATGAAGGCCACGACGAAGATGCCCAGGGCAATCATTAGTGCAGGCGTGGCATCGCTGATCTTGGCGCGGCTTTGGTCGGCGATGAGGGCACCCATCAGGATGTAGCATGCCACGGCAGCCGTCGAATTGAACACACCTCCCGTCTGAATGAGCTGGTTGCCGGCGTTACCGCCACCTCCCAGGATGTTAAGCATCGGGTTTACCACGCAATTCAAAATACACATGCAGAAACCAGCGATGAAAGCGCCGACGAGGTAAACGGCAAACACGCCGTACAGATTTTCCTCGACGTTCATCAGTCCACTGCACCACTGAATCAAAATGCCCACGATACCGATGGCCAGACCGATAAGTGCGGTGTTCTTATACCCGTATTTGGAAATCAGAATACCGGCGGGAATACCCATTACCAGATAAGCCACGAAGTTACCGTAGTTACCGATCTGGGCAACGACGTTCGAGATGTTTCCCTGGTTTTTGATGATGGTTGCCATCGGCGTACAGAGGTTCGTCACGAAGGCAATCATTGCGAACAGAGCAATCATGATGATAATTGCTCCCCATTGTTTTTTTTGTTGACTCATGGTCGTTTTTGTGATTTGACAGTTAGTATTTGTTTGATTAGTTGATTTATTTGTCTACACCGAATTTATAAATCGTTTTCTGCGTATAAACCTCGCCCGGGCGCAGGATAACGGGCGGGAACCAGGCGTGGTTGGGGCTGTCGGGGAAGTGCTGCGCTTCAAAGCAGAGGGCGCTGCGGCGCGGGAAGGTGGCGCCGTGCTGACCGCGGTAGCCGTCGGCCCAATTGTCCGAGTAGAACTGTACGCCCGGCTCCGTGGTGTACACTTCCATGGTGCGGCCGCAGCCGGGTTCCACCACGCGGGCGGCCAGCGAGAGCTCGCCCGGTTCACGCTTGTTGAGCACGAAGCAATGGTCGTAGCCGGCGCCGTTGCGTATCTGCTCGTCGTCGGCATCGATGCGTTCGCCCACGGCGTGCGGCTCCGTAAAGTCGAAAGGCGTCCCCTTGACGCTGCGTATCTCGCCCGTGGGGATGGACGTTTCGTCGATAGGCACATAAAAATCGGCGTTAATCTGGCAAATGCAGTTTTCGGCCGATGGAGTGGGGTTGGCAATGCCCGCCAGCGAGAAGAAACCGTGGCTGGTCATGTTGACAATCGTTTTTTTGTTTGTCGTACCCTTGTAGTCGATAACCAGCTCGTTGTCATCCGTGAATGTATACATCACCGTCATCGACAGCTCGCCGGGAAATCCCTCTTCATAATAGGCTGATACGTAGCGGAGCACGAGGCTTTGCTCGTTCACCTGTTCAGCGTCCCACACGCGGGCGTGAAATCCCGTCGGGCCGCCGTGCAGGTGGTTGGGGCCGTTGTTGATGGCCAGGTGATACTCCTTGCCGTTCAGCGTGAACGTGCCGCGGCAGATGCGGTTGCCGTATCGTCCCACGAGCGTGCTCAGGAATGGCTCGGGCGAGGCGATGCAGTCCTCAATATTGTCGTGCCCTTGGATGATATTGTCTATTTTCCCCTCGCGGTCGGGCACCATTATGGCCACAATGGCGCCTCCGTAGTTGGTAATGGCCACTTCAAGATTGTTGGCGTTGCGAAGAAAGAAGAGATCGGTTTTCTTTCCGTTTATTTCTTTGTGGAAGTCCTTTTTTTTCAGCCCGCTCAGGCTTTCTTTATTTTCCATGATAGATGAGGTTTAGATTTTCTTCCTTGCAAATTTGAAGAAAACTTTTGAATGGTGCAAAGACTTTGTGAAAAAAATATGTAGCTGCGGATAAATATCGGATAAAAGCCGCGCGACAGTCCGAAGCGTTGCAGCGGTAAGCATGTTGTGGGGCCTGCGCGGCTGTTGGCGTCGGTGCCGCTACGGGAGCTGCCGGGGCACGGCCATGAGCCGGCTTGCCGTTCGGTTTTGCCGCCGTCATATTGCAGCGGGCAGGCAGGAAAAACTGCCGGCGCGCCGTGAGGCTGCCAGCCCAGCGCCGTAGCCTGCTGCCGGACGAAATGCCCCATGCGTTTGCGCGTGAGAAAATAAATATGTATTTTTGCTTCGCGTCAACGGCCGGCACGGACCGAACACGTCCTGTTGCGGACCGGTTGCGGCCCGTGAGGGCCTGGCGCCAAACATTGCGTAGCATACATCCAATGCCTCAGGAAAAAACAGAAGAAGAGTTCGGGCGGGCCATACAAATGTGCCGCTCGCTTTTTGAAAAGAAACTGCACGATTATGGAGCCGCCTGGCGCATCATGCGCCTGCCCTCCGTGACCGACCAGCTGTTCATCAAGGCACGCCGCATCCGCTCCATCGAGGAGAAGGGCGAAGCGTTGGTGGACGAGGGCATCGTGCCCGAGTTTATGGCCATCATCAATTACGGAATTGTGGGGCTCATCCAGCTTTCGCTCGGGGTCGTCGACGAAGAAGACCTGCCGGCCGACGAAGCCCTGCGGCAATACGACATCAAGGCCGCAGAAGCCCTGCGCCTGATGGCGCGTAAAAACCACGACTACGACGAGGCATGGCGCGGGATGCGCGTCTCGTCGTACACGGACCTCATCTTGATGAAGCTCTATCGCACCAAGCAGATTGAGGATCTGGGCGGACGCACCCTGGTGTCGGAGGGCGTGGCTGCCAACTACTTCGACATGATAAACTATTCGGTCTTCGCCCTCATCAAGCTCGTCATCGAGAAAGAGGAGGGCGCCGGCGCCGAACGCTGACAGAGCCCGCCGCGCATGCACCCCATGGAACGACAACCGAAGGACTGGAAATTCTGGACCGTCAACGCGAGCCGTCTCGTGCTGGCCGTCGTGTTTCTCTTTTCGGGCTACGTCAAGGGGGCCGACCCCACGGGGATGGCTTATAAGGTGGGGGCCTATTTCCAGCATTGGCACCTGCCGTTCACCGACGCCTCGCTCGTGGTGCAGGGCTGCGTGGTGCTGCTGGCTGCTGTCGAGTTTGTCATCGGTCTCTATCTGCTCCTCGGCATACGCCGGCGGCTGACGTCGCTTGCCGTCTTTCTGTTTATGACCGGCATGACGGCTCTCACGGTTTACATCTATCTGTATAACCCCGTCGCCGATTGTGGCTGCTTCGGCGACGCCGTAAAGCTCACCAACGGCCAGACGTTGGCCAAAAACCTCGTGCTGTGGCCCATGGCGCTGCTGGTTCTCCGCTGCAACGGGAGCATGGCGCGCTTTATCTCCGAACGCAACCAATGGCTCGCGTCTATATACGCGTGGGTGTACATATTTATTCTCGCTCTCCACTCGTTCCATTATCTTCCGGCTGTCGACTTTACGGCCTATAAGGTGGGAACCGACCTGCGCGAGGCCATGCAGGCCGAGGTGGAGACGGAGCTCATCTATGAGCGGCGGGGCGAGCGTCGTACGTTTACGGTCGACAGTCTGCCGGGGGACGAATGGACGTTTGTCGACTCGCGCACGACGGTGGTAAAGCCGGCAGCGGTGACCGACTTCTTTCTGCTCGACGACGAGGGGGCCGACCTCGCTCCCGGCATGCTGGAAGACACGTCGTATGCCTTCCTGCTGACCATCCCCGACGCCGCAACGGCCGACGACGGCTGCAACGACCGCATCAACGACCTGTACGACTTCGCCCTCGACAACGGCTACGCATTCTATGGAGCCGCCGCGGCCACACCGGCCGAGATTGAAGAGTGGCGCGACAAGACGGGCGCCTCGTACGTCATCCTGAAAGCCGACCGCGACATGCTGCGCAGCGCCGTCCGCTCCAATCCCGGCATGCTCCTCCTGCACGACGGAAAAATAGTGGCCAAGTGGAGCAACAACAACCTGCCCGAGGGGCTTGAAAGCTGGCAGCCGGCCCGGGGCGAGCGCGAGCAGATGCAGGCGGGCGGTCTGCCCCTGTATGTGCGGCAGCTGCTCTGGTTTCTCGTCCCGCTGCTTGTCGTCATGTGTGCCGACTCGCTGTGGGTGGCTTCGAAGTATTACAAACGCTATCGACATAAAAAACTTTTAAAGCAAAAGCAAATGAGAAAGAAAATCGTAGCAGGCAACTGGAAGATGAACAAGAACCTGCAAGAAGGGCTGGCTCTGGCCGGCGAGCTGGTAGAAACGCTGAAGGGCGAGACGCCTAAGTGTGACGTCATTATCTGTACGCCGTTTATCCACCTGGCTCCCGTTGCCGGGCTCATCAAGGACAGCGTGATTGCTCTCGGTGCAGAAAACTGCGCCGACAAGGCATCGGGCGCATACACCGGCGAAGTGTCGGCCGAAATGGTGAAGTCGACCGGAGCTGAGTATGTCATCCTCGGCCACTCCGAGCGCCGCGCCTACTATCACGAGACGCCCGAAATCTTGAAGGAGAAAATCAATCTGGCCCTTGCCAACGGCCTGAAAGTTATCTTCTGCATCGGCGAAGTGCTCGAAGAAAGAGAAAGCGGCAAGCAGAACGAGGTGGTGAAAGCCCAGCTCGAAGGCTCGCTCTTCGAGCTGACGAAAGAGCAGTTTGCCAATATCGTGCTTGCCTATGAGCCCGTGTGGGCCATCGGAACGGGCAAGACCGCCACGGCCGAGCAGGCTGAAGAGATGCACGCATTCATCCGCAGCGTGATTGCCGAAAAGTTCGGCGCCGAGGCAGCTGAGAATGTTTCCATCCTGTATGGCGGCAGCTGCAAGCCCGGCAACGCCAAGGAAATCTTTGCAAAAGGAGACGTCGATGGAGGTCTTATCGGCGGTGCCGCTCTGAAGGCTGCCGACTTCAAGGGCATTATCGACGCTTGGAACTAATCTGAAACCAGCAGAGGGGCGGGGCTCTGCGGCTGCCCGCCAACCGCAGCCCGCCCTTCTTTTTAATAAAACGACATGAGATACGTTCTTTCTATCGTCCTTTCGCTGTGTGCTTTCAGCGCTTATGCGCAGACGGCCGACACATATACCCGTCATTTGCGTCAGCAGAAGGCCGGCGCAGGGACCGTAACCGTTACGCAGGATGCTGAAATCGAAGCTTTGGTGAACAACGAAGCGACGAAGAAGAAAGAAGAAAAGCCACCCCTCGCCGGGGCAAAACAGGAAAAGCCGGCACATCGCCAGACGCCGGAGCGGCGTTTGGGCATGACGGGAAGCCGCCAGCGCTACAAGGCCAAAGGCTATCGCATCCAGATATTTACGGGAGGCAATTCGCGTACAGACCGCCAGGCCGCCCGGCGAATGGAGCAGAAGTGTAAGAAAGCCTTCCCCGAGCTTTCGGCGTATGTCCATTTTGTTTCGCCGCGGTGGATTTGCCGCGTGGGCGATTTCCGTACGAGGGAGGATGCCAACAAATATCTTCACCTGATACGCAAGGCGAAAATATCGAACGAAGCGCGCGTGGTCAGTTGCACCGTTTTGTTGGCCTATTAAAAAGAAAGGAAAGAATGGAAGAAGAAACAATAGAACGCCTGCGTTATCATTACGGCGAAATCCTGAAGCTTTTGGGCGAGGACACAACGCGCGACGGCCTGCTGAAAACGCCCGAGCGCGTGGCAAAAGCCATGCTGACGCTGACAAAGGGCTATACGATGAACCCGGCCGCCGTGTTGCAGTCGGCAAAGTTCAACGAGCCGTACAATCAGATGGTTATCGTGAAGGACATCAACTTCTACTCCCTTTGCGAGCACCACATGCTGCCGTTTTACGGCAAGGTGCACGTGGCATACATCCCCAACGGGTATATAACGGGGCTTTCGAAGATAGCACGCGTGGTCGACATCTTTTCGCATCGCCTTCAAGTGCAGGAACGCATGACGATGCAGATAAAAGACTGCATCCAGCAGGCGCTGAATCCGCTTGGCGTCATGGTTGTGGTCGAGGCGCAGCACATGTGCATGCAGATGCGGGGCGTGGAAAAGGACAACTCCGTGACAACGACGAGCGATTTCTGCGGAGCCTTTAACCAGGCCAAGACGCGCGAGGAATTTCTCGAACTGGTATGCACGCGCTAAAAGAAGAAAAAATCGTAAAAACGTTTCGCGAAGCAATGGCTGTGTCGGATAATTTTCGTACATTTGCATTCGCAAACATGCGGCAGTAGCTCAGTTGGTAGAGCATTGGCTTCCCAAGCCAAGGGTCGCGGGTTCGAGTCCCGTTTGCCGCTCAAATCAACCTTTAACTCGATGGAGGGTATATTTGTTGCACGCATATTATTCTTAACCAGACCGGCTGCAACGTTAAGCATACTCCATCGTAATCGTTTCAGAAAATATATTTATATAACGACTGATCGCCCGCAGCCATTCCGGTGAGACAGGTGGAAGAGGGTTCGTGTCGTTTTTCGTCAACAATAGCAAAAACAAATCAGAAGCGTTATGGGAAAAATAAGATGTGTAGGTGTGCTTACGTCGGGCGGTGATGCGCCGGGTATGAATGCGGCTATCCGTTCCGTTACGCGGAGCGCCATCTGCAACGGCTTTAAGGTGAAAGGTATCTATCGCGGATACGAAGGGCTCATCAGCGGAGAGGTGAAAACCTTTACGACAGAGGACGTCAGCAATATCATACAGACAGGCGGAACCATATTAAGAACGGCCCGCTCCAAGAAGTTCGAAACGCCCGAAGGTCGTAAAATGGCTTTCGACACGTTGAAGCGCGAGGGCATAGACGCCCTGGTGGTCATCGGCGGCAACGGCTCGCTCACGGGTGCCATGATATTGGCAGAGGAATACGACTTCCCCTGTATCGGTCTGCCCGGAACGATAGATAACGACTTGTACGGAACCGACAGTACCATCGGGTATGACACGACGCTCAACACCATTACGCAATGCGTCGACAAAATACGCGACACGGCCACCTCGCACGAGCGCATCTTCTTCGTGGAAGTGATGGGGCGCGACGCAGGCTTCTTGGCTCAGAACAGCGCCATCGCTGCCGGTGCGGAGGCTGCCATCATCCCGGAAGATTCCACCGGCAGCGACCAGTTGATAAAATTTATGGAGCGTGGCATCCGTAAAAGCAAGAAGAGCTGCATCGTTATCGTGAGCGAAAGCCCGAAGTGTGGTGCCATATATTATGCCGACCGCGTGAACAAGGAATACCCGAACTTCGACGTGCGGGTTTCCATCCTCGGCCACTTGCAGCGCGGAGGCTCGCCCTCGGCGCGCGACCGCATCCTGGCCAGCCGCGTAGGCGTGGGCGCCATCCAGGCCTTGGTGCAGGGGCAGCGCAACGTCATGGTGGGCATCCGCAACAACGAGATCGTGTATGTTCCGTTCGTGGATGCCGTCGGAAAGCGAAAGCAAATGGATTTACAGTTGATACAAGTTCTTGACGAGCTCTCCATATAATAAATTAGGCGAAATGTTTGTTCCATTTTTCTTTCGGTAAGCAATTTTAATCGGAGGGTAAATGCAATGAACAAGGAAATCTGTATTTTTGCAATCAACTAAAAGTCATAAATGCATGGATGAGAATAAAATAATTCAGGGCGAGATTTCGCAGATAATCGGGCCCGTCGTGGACGTCCGCTTCGATGTGTCGGGCGGAAAGGCGGAAGAGATTTTACCTCAAATACATGAAGCATTGGAGGTGGAGCATCCCGACGGACGCAGCATCGTTCTGGAAGTTCAGCAGCACATAGGCGAAGATACGGTGCGTACGGTAGCCATGGACAACACGGACGGACTGAAGAGAGGCCTGGAAACAAAACGTCTGGGCTCGCCCATACAAATGCCCACGGGCAATCAGATCAAAGGCCGCATGATGAACGTGATAGGCGAACAGATCGACGGCCTGAAGCCGCTGAGCAAAAAAACAAATGCTTATTCCATTCACCGCGAACCGCCAAAGTTTGAGGATTTGCAGACGAGCCGCGAAGTTTTCTATACGGGCGTCAAGGTGATCGACTTGTTGGAGCCCTATATGAAAGGTGGAAAAATCGGTCTCTTCGGAGGTGCCGGCGTTGGCAAGACGGTGCTGATTATGGAGCTGATAAACAACGTGGCTAAGGGGCATGATGGCTTTTCTGTCTTCGCCGGCGTGGGCGAGAGAACGCGCGAAGGCAACGATTTGCTGCGCGATATGCTCGATTCGGGCGTTATAAAATATGGCGACGAGTTTATGAAATCGATGGAGAAAGGCGAATGGGACCTTTCCAAGGTCGATTATTCCGAGGTGGAGAAAAGTCAGGCCACTTTGGTCTACGGTCAGATGAACGAACCGCCCGGAGCACGTTCGTCGGTGGCCCTGTCGGGTCTTTCAATTGCTGAGTCGTTCCGCGATGCAGGTGGCGAAACGGGCAAGGCTTCGGATATATTGTTCTTCATCGACAACATTTTCCGTTTTACGCAGGCCGGCTCAGAGGTTTCCGCGCTGCTGGGACGTATGCCTTCGGCCGTGGGATACCAGCCGACGCTTGCCAGCGAAATGGGTGCCATGCAGGAACGCATCACGTCGACGAAAAATGGATCGATTACGTCGATTCAGGCTGTTTACGTCCCTGCTGACGACTTGACCGACCCCGCTCCCGCCACTACGTTCACCCACTTGGACGCCACAACCGTCTTGAGCCGTAAGATTGCTGAGTTGGGAATTTACCCGGCAGTCGACCCGCTCGATTCGACGTCGCGTATCCTGGATGCAGCCGTCATCGGGAAAGAACATTACGACTGCGCACAGCGCGTAAAGCAGATTTTGCAGAAATACAAAGAGTTGCAAGACATCATTGCCATCCTCGGAATGGACGAACTCTCCGACGAAGACCGGCAGACGGTGAACCGCGCACGACGCGTTCAGCGCTTCCTGAGCCAGCCCTTCACCGTAGCCGAAAAGTTTACGGGCGTACCGGGAGTAATGGTCCCCATCGAGGAATGCATTCGCGGTTTCAATATGATTCTCGACGGCGAGGTCGATTATCTTCCCGAACAGGCGTTCTTGAACGTCGGAACAATCGACGAAGCTATCGAGAAAGGTAAGAAACTGATGTCGGCAGCACAGGATTAATAGCGGAAACATATCTTATGAGCCTCAAAGTAGATATTGTATCTCCTGAAAAAATCCTTTATTCCGAGGAAGTGAATTCTGTGCAGGTTCCGGGATCAAAGGGCCGGTTTGAAATACTTGTCAATCACGCGCCCATTATTTCCAGCCTCGCGGAGGGTTCCATAGTCTGCCGCGGAAAAGAAGAATATACGCTTGATATTAAAGGCGGTTTTCTGGAAATGTCTGCCAACAGCGTGACAATTTGTGTTGAAACGGAAGGAAATTAGATAATGACAGCGATTGCAAAAAATACATTACTTCTGGCGCTGATATACTGCCTTCTCGCCCCTGTTTTGTTCGGAGTGGAAAAGCTGTTGCTGGGTGCTGAGGCGTATTTGCAGGTTTTGCCGATCTGTTGTCTGTCTGTTTTTTTCTTTGTGTCGACTGCCGGAGTCTTGATACTGATTAGGCGTACCTTGCAACGCGACAGACATTTTGAGAACCTCTATTTATTGATGACGATGCTCTTGTCGTTTGCATGTATAGTGGTTTTCATTTTGTATGCGGTGTTATATGGCGAAGGGTTGCTGGCTTTTACCGCCAACATGTTTGCTTTTTATGTTGTGTCGCTGGTTTACTTGACAGTTTACAGCATTCGGCAAGTGCGAAAAAAGAAAGGAAAACAATGCTGAGTTTTAAGAAATATCTGTTTGTAGCTTTGTTGATGGTGGTGAGCTGCACGTCTGTGTCGGCCGCCTCTCAGAGCAAAGACGAATCATCGGAAGTTGATGTGAAGGAAATTGTGCTTGGCCATATGAGCGACGCGTATGAGTGGCACATCACGACATGGAACGGCGTTCACGTGTCGATCCCTCTTCCCGTCATTCTGTATAGCGAGCACAGTGGTTGGCATATATTCCTTTCTTCGGAATTTCATCATGCTTCGGGTGGTGAATACGAAGGCTTCTATATTGATAATGCCACGGGCAAGATTTATGAACACGTTTCCGGCGTTGCAGGTGGAGTGAAACCTTGGGATTTTTCCATAACGAAGGATGTGGTTCAGATATGGTTTGTCGTATTTATCATGTTGGGCATTTTCATCAGTTCGGCCCGTTGGTATAAAAAGCACAAGAGCTTTGATGAGTCGCCCAAAGGGCTTGTCGGTCTGGTGGAGATGTTTGTCATGATGGTTAACGATGACATTATCAAAGCCTGCATCGGGGAAAAGCATTATAAGCCCTATGCGCCTTTTCTGCTGACCGTGTTCTTTTTCATTTTCCTGACGAATCTGATGGGTCTTATCCCGACCTTTCCCGGCGGAGCCAACGTCACGGGGCATATCGTCGTCACCTTTTTTCTGGCCATGTGTACTTTTCTGCTTGTCAACCTGTTTGGCAACAAGGAGTATTGGAAGGAAATATTTTGGCCTGACGTCCCCACGTGGTTGAAGGTGCCCGTGCCCTTGATGCCCGTCATTGAGTTTTTCGGCATCCTGACAAAGCCATTTGCACTGATGGTCCGTCTCTTTGCCAACATGATGGGAGGTCACGCTATTATCCTTGCATCGGCGTGTGTTATCTTCATAACATGTCAGGTCGGAATGGGGATAGGCGCTCCGATGACGGTATTCAGTTTTGCGCTCATGGTGTTTATGAATTGCCTTGAATTGCTTGTCGCTTTCATCCAGGCATACGTATTTACTATGTTGAGCTCGATATTCATAGGCTTGGCTCACCCCGAGCATCATAAGTAAAATCATTATTAAGTACAATCTTTAAAATTAAGTATCATGTTATCGTTAGCATTATTACAGGCTGCCGGTGCGGCAGGTATTGCAAAGTTGGGAATCGCCCTTGGCGCAGGTATTGCTGCAATTGGTGCGGGCATCGGCATCGGCCGTATCGGCAGTTCCGCTATGGAGGCCATTGCCCGCCAGCCTGAGGCTACGGGTGACATCCGTACCAATATGATTATTGCAGCCGCCTTGGTCGAAGGTGTGGCTTTCTTTGCTGTGATTGTCTGCCTGCTCGGCTTTTTCCTTTAATCTGATAAAGCGATATGCAGTCGTTAAATCTGCCATCCATATTAACGCCTGATTTCGGCCTCCTCTTTTGGATGCTTGTCGCTTTTCTGGTGGTCTTTGTGCTATTGGCGAAGTACGGTTTCCCCGTTATCGTTAAGATGGTGGAGGATCGGAAAAAGTTTATAGACGAATCGTTGAAAAATGCCCGTGAAGCCAACGAGAAACTCGCCAACATCAAGAGCGAAGGCGAGGACATCTTGCGCGCGGCTCGCGAGCAGCAGGCCGTTATCCTGAAAGAAGCGATGGCTGCACGCGACAACATCTTGAAGGAGGCTAAGGAAAAGGCGCAGCGCGAGGGGCAAAAGCTCGTTGAGGAGGCAAAGGCGCAGATAGCTGTGGAGAAGGAGAACGCCATGCGCGAAATCCGCTCACAAATCGGCGACCTTTCCATCAAGATTGCGAGCAAAGTGGTTCAGCGCGATATGGAACAAGACAAAGAGCAGGAGCGTTTCATCGAGCAAGTGCTCAAAGAAATGGAATCTGCGAGATAAGAAAGGTTTGAGGAAGACTTTATGGACATAGGTATTATTTCCGTTCGTTATGCCAAGGCGCTGTTGCAGTTTGCTCTCGAAAACAAAGAAGAGCAAACGGTTTACGGCGAGATGCAGACTCTCGGCGAAACGTTCAGGGCCGTGCCAGCCTTGCAGCAGGCACTGATAAATCCGACGTACACCGAAGAGCAGAAAACCGGCTGGCTGCTGACGGCAGCTTCGGGCGACGCCAAAGCAACGCTTTCGCTCCGCCGTTTCGTTTCGCTGGTTGTAAAGAACGGGCGGGCTGATATGATGCTTTTCATATCGGCTTCCTATTTAACGCTTTATCGGAAGAAAAAGCACCTGACGGAAGCCCGCCTCACGTTTGCACGGCAGGTAAACGCCGCGCTCGTGGAGCGCATCCGAAAGATGCTCGAAGAAAAAATCCACGCCAAGGTCGAAATGAGTGTTTCCGAGGACAAAGAGCTGTTAGGCGGCTTTGTTTTGGAATATGACACGTATCGGCTTGACGCCAGTGTGCGGACGCAGTTGAACGAATTGCGGCGCAATTGGGTGCAGTAGTAGAAATTAACAGATTAAATCTTTATGCCAAATAAGATAAAGCCCAGTGAGATTTCGGAGCTCCTGCTGCAACAATTGCAGCAGGCCGAAACGCAAGTCCGCTTTGAAGAGGTGGGCGTGGTGCTTTCGGTGGGAGACGGCGTTGCCCGTATCTACGGCATGACGAACGTCACCGAAAACGAACTGGTAGAATTCGAAAACGGCGTAATGGCCGTGGCGATGAACCTCGAAGAGGACAACGTCGGCGCTGTTCTCCTCGGGCCTTCGGAAGGTATCAAGGAAGGGCAGCGCGTACGCCGCACAGGCCGCGTTGCCTCCATCGAGGTGAACGAGAACATGCTTGGCAGGGTTATCAACCCGCTGGGTAAACCGCTTGACGGCGGGAGCGAGATTGCGGGCGAGAAGTTCCGCATGCCGCTCGACCGCAAGGCGCCGGGCGTGATCTACCGTCAGCCCGTCAACCAGGCCTTGCAGACCGGCTTGAAGGCTGTTGACTCCATGATACCCATCGGTCGCGGCCAGCGCGAACTGATTATCGGCGACCGCCAGACGGGCAAGACGGCCATCGCGATAGACACCATCATTAACCAGAAGAGCTGTTACGAGAACGGCGACCCTGTTTACTGTATCTACGTGGCCATTGGCCAGAAGGCGTCTACCGTGGCCAATATCGTACGGGTATTGAAAGAGAGCGGGGCCATGCCTTACTCCATTGTCGTGTCGGCCACTGCGGCCGAGCCTGCCGCCTTGCAGTATTTCGCCCCCTTTGCCGGTGCGGCCATAGGCGAATATTTCCGCGACCGCGGCAAGCACGCCCTGGTCGTTTACGACGACCTTTCGAAGCAGGCCGTTGCCTATCGTGAGGTTTCGCTCATCCTGCGTCGCCCTTCCGGCCGCGAGGCATATCCGGGCGATGTGTTTTACCTCCATTCGCGCCTCTTGGAGCGCGCTGCCAAAATCAACAACCAGACGGAGGTAGCCGCCAAGATGAACGACCTGCCCGAGTGTATGAAAGGAAAAGTGGTGGGAGGCGGCTCCCTGACGGCCCTGCCCATCATCGAAACGCAGGCCGGCGACGTTTCGGCCTACATTCCTACGAATGTCATCTCCATCACCGACGGACAGATTTATCTTGATACCAACCTGTTCAACCAAGGTGTGCGTCCGGCCATCGATGTGGGCATATCGGTGTCGCGTGTAGGCGGCGCAGCTCAGATCAAGAGTATGAAGAAGATTGCCGGTACGCTGAAAATCGACCAGGCCCAGTATCGCGAACTCGAAGCCTTTTCAAAGTTCTCGTCCGACATGGATCCCGTCACGGCCATGACCATCGACCGCGGCCGCAAGAACAACGAGCTCCTCATCCAGGCGCAGTACAGCCCGATGCCCGTAGGCGAGCAGGTGGCCATCCTCTACTGCGGAACCAAGGGGCTGCTCCGCGACGTGCCCCTCGACAAGGTGCGCGATTTTCAGGACAACTTCTTGCAGATGTTGCGGGCCAACTATGCCGACAGCGTGCTGGCCGAGCTTTCGCGCGGAAACATCGACGACAACGTCGTGAAGAACATCGAGAAGGTGGCTGCCGACGTGGCCGGACAGTATAAAAACTAACGCTTTATGCCTTCACTCAAAGAAGTCAAGACGCGCATTGCTTCCGTCAACAGCACTCGCAAAATTACGAGCGCTATGAAGATGGTGGCTTCCTCAAAGTTGCGCCGCGCCCAGCAGGCCATCGAGCAGATGAGGCCTTACGAGGAGCGCCTGAACAACATCATGGCGACTTTCTTGAAGAACATGCAGGGCGAGGTGGCTTCTCCTTATGCGGTGACGCGCGAGGTGAAGCGGGTGGTCTTGGTTGCCTATTCGTCCAATTCCAGTCTTTGTGGAGGCTTCAATTCAAACGTCATCAAGGAGCTCAGAAAAGCTGTCGAGGCCTATCGTGCAGCCGGTGTTGAGGTGGTCAGGATCTATCCCCTCGGACGAAAAGTGTTCGATGCCATGCGCAAGGACGGCTTTTCGGACTTGACAGATTATTCTGCCGTGCTCAACCATCCCGCTTATGCCCCGGTGGTAAAGGTGGCCTCGGAGATTATGCAGATGTACGTGCGGGGCGAGATTGATAAGGCGGAAATCCTTTATCACCATTTCAAGAGTTCGTCCACGCAGGTGCTCAGGCACGAAGATTTCCTGCCCGTCAGTCTGGATGTGCAGGAGGAGGAAGGCGCCCAGGCTTCGGCGCTCGACTATATCGTCGAGCCTTCGCCGGCGGAAATCCTGACGGAGCTCATCCCCAAGGCCCTCCACCTGAAGCTCTACGCCGCCATGCTCGACAGCCTGGCAAGCGAGCACGCCGCGCGCGTCATAGCCATGCAGGTGGCTACGGACAACGCCGACGAACTGCTGCGCGACCTCACGTTGCAGTACAACAAGTCGCGCCAGCAGGCCATCACCAACGAGCTGCTCGACCTTGCGGGCGGTGCCATGCAGTAGGTGGAGCGGGCACGCGCGGCCGAGGCTGCGATGAGCCCACTCACGCGACATTCAACTTTAAGGAGCAGACCGCTCGTCCTTTCCGGCGGCGGGCTGCTCCTTTTTTCGTATCAGCTGCTGCCCGCTTCGGGCGGCAGCTTTCTTTTTGACAGGTGCCCTTATGCTTCGGGGCCGAATTTCAAGCCGCGCCACGACAATATGCAGGGAGGAAACGTAAATATCGTCCCGGCATATCGTCGTGGCGCGGTAGCATATGGTTTGCGTCTGCGCGGCGTGCGTCGTTTCCGGCCGCAGGCGTCAGCTCTGCGCGGGCTTCAGCTCGTAGCTGCGGCCGCTGCGTCCCGTGGCGCGGAACGTGTCGTCGGTCAGTTCGTCGATGGTTACGGTGTCGGGCTGCCCGGCGCCGGTGAGCACGAGCGTACCGTTGGCGATGCGGTAGCTCTTTGTGAAAGCATCCAGCTGCGTCAGGTTTATCAGCACGCCGATGGCCTCGCCGCCGTCGCGCGTGGTCATGGCGTAGCGATCGCCTTCGTTCAGGTCGCCGTAGATGCGGCCGTAGGCGTCGTTGCCCGTGGCCGTTTCGGATGTGCGCGCCACTTCCAGCGTGTCGCCCGCATCGGTGATGAGCGTAAACGTGCTCATGCCAAACTCGTCGGCCGTTCCATAGAGCGTGCTGTCGGCCGCCTGCTCGGTAGCCGCTGTATCGCTTGCGGCCGGCGCGGTTTCGCTTTGGGGTTGTTCTTTTTTGCCGGAGTTGCAGGCCGTCAGGCTCAGCAGCGTGACAGCCAGCAGCAGATAAAGTGTTCTTTTCATCGAGTTGTGGTCATTTAAAAAGGTGTGGATTGTTGTTTCCCGTGCTAAATTACGCATTTCCGCGCGTATTTGCGCTTTTTCTTCCCGGCAAACAGGTAGTTTGCCGGCATCTTCCCCTTTTTTGTAGCCCTTCGTCCGTTGCGCGAGGCGGCTGCAAAACGCAGATTGGCCTGCCGTGTATGCTCTTTTCGGCACATGTGGCCACGCATGACGGTAAGAAAAAAGCCCCGTCCGATGGAGTGGGCAGGGCTTTGGGGGCTGGAGGCATGCGGTGTGCGGCTGTGCGTCTTGCTATTTGAGTGCAAACCGTACGGGGACGGTAAACCATACGGCTACGCGTTTGTCGTTTTTTATGCCCGGATAGAATTTCCTTAGCTTTTTGACGGCGTCGACGGCTGCCTGGTCGCACTCCTTGTTGAGGCTTCTTAGCACCACCACTTTCCCAACTTTGCCGTCTTTCCCGATGAGAAAGCGCAGCACGACGGTACCTTCAATTTTTTGCTCCATGGCCGAGGCGGGGTATTTCAAGTTAGCCCTGATGTCGCGCAGAAGAGCCGCTTCTCCGCCGGGATATTGCGGTGCCATCTCTACAATCTTGTATGTCTTTCCCGTTTCTTCTGCGGGTGCCACCGTGTCGGCGGGAAGCGGCAGGGCCGCAGCTGCATGCAGACGGAGCGCATGCATGGAACGGGCAGGCGCGAAGAGCAGCCAAAAGCCTGCAACCAGCAGTGCGAGCGGAAAGACTGGGGCTTGCCGGCTCGCAGAAATCTTTTTCCTGTTTTTCATTTTCAATGGGGTGTTAAGCATTTGTTTTTAGAAGAGAGTGAGTTTTCGCAAATGTATGGAAACTTTATACTACCTGCAAGGAAATGACAAGAAATCGCCGTAAAAAATGAATATGAGGCGTTTAGCCGTGGAAAACTGGCGGAAGGGCGGTTTATGTCTCGGTGCTGCATGCCTCATACTGCATGTTGCCAGCATCGATGAAGAGCGTAAACGTGACAGGTTGCGCCCTATAAAACGCCCCGCCCGAAAAGTGGGGCAGGGCGGTGGAGCAGAAAAGCGCAGGCCCGCAAATGCGGCTTGTTAAAGGCGTGCAGACCCGACGTCTTACGGAAGTACGAATCTTATAGGTACGGTGAAAAAGACGGCAACGGGTTTACCCTTCTGTTTGCCCGGAGTGAACTGTTTCAGCTTCCTGATGGCGTCGACGGCCGCCTGGTCGCACTCCTTGTTGAGGCTTCTTAGCACGGTGACCTTCCCCACTTTGCCGTCTTTATTGATGACAAACCGCAGGACGACGGTACCTTGTATTTTCTGTTCCATGGCAGAGGCCGGGTATTTCACGTTAGCCATGATGTCGCGCAGAAGAGCCGTCTCTCCGCCTGGATATCTTGGCAGTTGTTCGGCGGTGTCGAGCACCTCTTCATCCCTGTCGGCAGGTATCACCGTATCGGCTGCAGCCGGAAGGATTGCGGCCGCAGCCGCCGGCGCGGTTTCTGCCTGCATGCCGGCTGTGGCAGTGTGCGAGGCGGGAGCGTTGCCTACGGCGGTCGGGGCAGTGGCCGGCGAAACGTCGGCCATACAGCCTGTGGCCGGCACTTGTTGGGAAACGTTGTGGTTGGCCGGCTGTGACGTGCGGACCTTTTCGGCCCGTGCCGGAACAAACAGCAGGCAGATGCCTGCGGCCAGCGGTGCGAGCAGCAAGAAACTGACTTGCCGGCCCGCAGAAGTTTTTTTCTTGTTCATCATTTTGATTCGCGATTTAAGAAATGAAACATTAAATGTATTAGATAAAGCTGCAGCTTCTGAGCGGGTGTTGTGCAGGAGTGAAAACTGATAGCTACGGCGGTTGCCGCATGTGGAGCAGACGACGCGGTCGGCCTGAAACTCGTGGATCAAGCGCAGCTCGCGGCGCCACAACCATACGAAGGGGTTGCACCAGGCGATGGCGCAAACCACCTCGCTCCACAGCACGTCGAACGAATGGCCCATGCGTGCATGCGCCGCTTCGTGGGCGATTTGGAAGTCGGCCGGCCCGGCAACCGGGGAGCCGAAAGGCAGGCATATATATCTGAAGAAAGAAAACGCGCCCCGGTCTGCCGGCAGCAAGCGTACGACGTGGCCACCGTAGCTGCGGCAGGG
>ENA-OOXJ01000534-OOXJ01000534.1-human-gut-metagenome-genome-assembly--contig:-NODE-534-length-31418-cov-3.278290_pt1 | contig 31418 bp, 16 predicted proteins | sample MGYA00241587_ERZ501343 | MGnify/ENA primary metagenome ERZ501343 (study PRJEB25962, sample SAMEA2042918) | human gut metagenome | biome: human gut; feature: human-associated habitat; material: faeces... | reverse complement strand
AACTGGAGGTGTAATCTTGATGTTACACAATCACTTACGCAACTTCACGTCGCACAAACTTATTATATACTGCAAACAGATACAGCTCATCATAAAACTATGACAGAAGATCAATATCCTCATATCACAAACAAACTTCAAAGATCTTCTTAGTGAGTCAAAACTTTATTTCTGCATTATTTCGGTCCACATCAAACCCAATGCTTCTAAACCAAGGAAACATATCCTTTCCCATAGCGATACTCATTACAGCCACGGTATTATTTTCATCATATTTCTGTATCTTCCCTTCTACAGCATATTCACGTTTAGCCTTAAAATAGTCGGCTATAAAATCTGGATTCTCTTTTCTCAACTGTTCAAAGATCCAAAAAGATTTTCCCCAATGCACGTCATTCACTTTATCTGAAGGTAAATCAGGAACGCCATCTTTTACACTTTTTCCATTAAGATCATAAAGAGAAAAAGACGGATCTGATGATTTAGCTCGTTCAATACATGCAGCTATTAATCTAGCACTTTCTTCTTCATATCCCATATCAGCCATAACTAAATCTCCAACATAAGTAGCAATTGGCTCGTTCCAGATCTCAGCATAAGGTAAAACCCAAGAATGCACAGATTCATGCGTTATAAACTCAATCATCGGATCCTCTCGTTCAGGAAAACCGCCCCAAAATACAGCTAAACCGATCAACTTTCCAGAAGAAAAGCCACCACCTCCAGAGGCCAACAAAGCAACATCCGTTGCCATTCCACTGCTAAGTGGGATCCCCATACGTTTTTCTATCATTGGCATACAACGAGAAATAACTTTGGACATAGCATCAGCATATGGTGCCAAATAATCATTGTAATGAAGAGTAAATCCAAACTCTTCAACTGAATGTCCTTGTTCTTCCCACCCTTTTATCTGAAAAGGTTTATCTCTATCAACAACTTTGCCCGCAGCTGCTGCTTTAAGAACGGGAATCCAGATTTTTGAATTTATAGAATCACTTGCATCCGGGTTACTTCCTGCAAGAGAACGTGATGCTATCACGACATTACCTTTACCACACTTAGACATAGCTAAAACACTTTTCCCATCCACAGTTTCTACATATGAATTCCATTGTTTAGAACCTGTAAATGATATCCATGTTGCATTCCCCTGGGTCTCAACTTTACCAGCATCAATACCTTTAGCTATTAAATCGCCAATAATATTAGCCTCGAATGAAGCACCAAAATTTTGAGCCAGCTTATTTTGAGCCACACGATCATGATTCCCCAAAACAACAACTCCTCCGCCATCATTCACAAAATTATTAATCACTGCAAAATCTTTTTCTGTATATGGGCATTTTTCTTCACAATCTAAAAACACTAATAGATTTACGTTACTCAAATCTAGATCTGCTAAATTACCAGCATTAGAATAACACTTAAAATCCTTAAGATACTGCTGCCCAAATCTTCCGTCAGCATAAAAGCTGAACGCATGAGACATATCAGATATTGCATGAATATAATTAACACTACTAGGCTTGTGTTCATCAATATCATCTTCATCCGTAGAGCTTATATTCTTAGAACAAGCACCAAACACTAAGCTGAAACATATTATACTTATAAAATAATAAATTTTTCTCATCTTATTAACACACAATTTATACTTATTTATACGTTGAATCAAACTCAATAAATTTTGCCGCTCCTGTCAAAAAATGAGCTGTTATCCAAAAAACAGTCCAGCGTTCTGAGTATCCACCACGAAGTTTAAAAACATTACTCATGTCCCCATGCTGGGCAAAATTGGTATGAGTAATCTGCTCACCCTGACTACCATATTCATCAACTAACTGGTAACAGGAACGAAACATCACTTCGGAAAGTTTCTTTAAACGGTTATCTTTTAAATAACATCCCATCTTATAAATTTCTGGAGCAAAAGCTACACCATAAACGTCTAAATGTTGATTCTGGGGTGATACTACAGTCCAGCCCTCGGTCTTAAAATTATAATCAGCCAATCTGCCTGCCGGTAAAGGTATACGCCATACTGTCACATAAGACAAACAAACATCCATTGCATGCTTCGCTTTTTGCAAATAGTCTGACTTTCCTAAAATTTCATATAAAGATAAATATCCTTGAAATGCCGCCCAAGCACCTTCCTTATCCTCACAAGTTGCATCAAGAGTTCCTCCCCAATAACAGCCACGTGTCAAATCATGATATTTATCATAGCAATCCTCGGCAATTTTGATAGCAGCCTCTGCATACAATTTATTTTTAAACAATTTTGAGGCCAAAACCAAAGGAGCAATATAAAAACACTCAGATGTGGATTTAGAACTCCAATTGGAATTCAATATTCTTCTTACCTGTCCATCACAAGCCTTTTTCAAGAACATCATCCAATCTTTATATTGGTAATTACGGTTCTTTTTCGCCTGCTCAATCGCCTTGGCAAAACTATACATTGCCTGTCCACAAGATACATGATCCCCGCCATAATACTTCTTTTCCTTAAAACTGTACCCAACAGGGAAAAGACCAGTCAAAGAATCTACCTGGGTTCTAGACAGGAAATCCATAGAACGCTGAACCATTTCATGCAAAGCTGGATCTTTCAGCAAAGGTTCAAGTATCTGAAGCGCATAACCTGGAGCATCAGATTGTCCAGCCCAGCCCATTACAATATCTTTGGACAGGCTATTCTCATACATGTTAAAACCACAGGCCTCAGCATTCTCGATCCAGCGTTTTTTTGCAAACTCATATTTACCTTTTACAATGGTTCCCAATGTTGGAAACTGATCCACATTATAAGGATGATGAAGATCTAAGGACGTATAGATTGGACGTTGAAAGGCCGTTCCACGCTCTGAGATCTTATACAAATTCAAATAAAATTCTTTTTCAATAATTCGCCCTGGTTCTAAATCCAGATAAGTATCCGTATATTTCATGGGTTGAAATTGACGAGCTTTAGCAACTCCATGTTGCCTGTTATAGCCAATAGGCCCCGAATACATCACCAATTCTGTTGTGTCGCGATTAAGATTTTCCACACCTAAAGACCACCACTGATCCTGAAGGACTGCTCCCCGAACAGGACTAGGAGTCACATGCAGCGCAACTCCGTGTAGTTCTTCTGAGTCTTCTAGCATAGCAAATGGCATAGGATAACGATGTTCCTCAAAGATGGCAAATTCCCTCTCTTTCGAGCTGTCATACACAGGGATAATATCAGGATTAACACTAGCACCCATTTTGTTCCCATAATATAATATTCCAGGCAAAAATGGAGATAAATTACGACCTGCTACTTGCCAACGAATAGCCAATGTCACATGACGTAATGTTTCCTTACCTTGCCATTCATAACGTCGCTTGCATTGAATCAATCCGTTGTCCAAAGATCTATAACTGTCACGTAGTAACAGCTTACCTTCTGGAAACGACATTTCACCAAACAAAATGGTCCATTCATTACTTTGAATAACAGAGTCAGGACGCGCATGTCTCCATGAACAAGGCCAATCATTAGCCCAGCCGGTAGCAACAGACCACAAACCTTTATCAGGAGCACTAGCGGTTATCCTATTATCAAGAATAAAAAATACACGGGATTCTTCATTTATTTTTACAGAAGAAGATTTTGAAAAGGCATCTTTTCCGATAAAGAACAAAAAAAATAAAACAAAATTTACTATTTTCATAAAGAATAATATTATTAAAAAAGTCCAAAGCCCAAGTATGTAGTTTAGCGACATAATATAGCAATACAAACTTGGTCTTTGGACCAATTAAACATCTGTTTTAAAAATCTTTATTAATTATAATAAGGATTTTGAACTAACTGAGGCATTTTGTTAACCTCATTTGCATCTATTGGCATTAAATATTGTCCTTTATGAAATGTTCTTAATAATGGAATCTCAGCTACTTGAAAAAATTCTTCATCAGTATTACCCGCTGTATTCAAGCCTTTATCTGGAATTCCTAAGTATTGTTCAGCAACCTTCCATCGTCTAATATCAAAAAATTTATGCCCTTCTAGATATAATTCCAAACAACGCTCTCTTCTAACAATTTCACGCAAACCCTCTTTGGTATTTTGATATCCAGGTTTTTTTGAAAAATTATTCCAGGCATCATCCACACTAGGTATACCAGCTCTCTCTCTTACTTTGTCTATATACAGCTTTGCTTCGTCCAAACGATCTAATTCAACAAGAGCTTCAGCATAATTTAAATATAATTCTGCCATCCTAAACAAACTCAATGGATATTGTATCAGCCCTGCATCGTAACGAGGATGAACAAATTTTTTATTCTGATACCCAGTTACTGCATAATGAACATCTAAATCATTCTTACCAAAGAAATCATGATTCCTCATTTTTAAAACAACAGTTCTTTTAGCCGGATCAGAATTCGTTTCTACTCCATTATGTTTCGCTACTTCAGCGTGTCCATTATGGAATCCAACCCAAGCATAAAAACGAGGCTCTCTATTTAAATGTAAAAGCCAAGTATTACCATTACTAACTTCAGAATAATTATTTCCATCATAATCCGCTGGCAATTCTACTATATTATAACGTCCCTCATAATCAAATGTCTTATCCTGATCAATTGGAAGTCCATGATTCGTATAAAAACTTTCCACTGTCTGTAAAGTAGGACAAATACACCCTGCGCCAGGATTAACAAATCCAATCGATTGACGAGGCGCAGAACGATTCTGAATATCATAATAACCCTCGTGTCTGGTATCAGCCCATATAACCTCTGGATTAGCAGTATAATCCATGATAGAATAACGAATTCTTCGTTGAGCTTTGTTAGGTAATCCCGGCTTATTATCATCAGGGAGTCCAGCCTCAGTATCTGAATATAGTCTAAAGCCCATTGATTCCAATTTATCAATAGCATCTTTAGATGCATCAGCTGCCTTTTGCCATTTTTCAATTGAAAATTCTTGAGAAATTAAATGACGTCCATCAATTTTACTAACAAAATCAGCATACATCTCACTATTCCCATTGAACAAAGGAGAAGCCGCATATAAATAAAGTCTAGACTTCAAAGCTAAGACAGACAACTTCGTAGCACGTCCATAATCTTGACCACTATAGTTATCTGCTAAGTCAGGATATGCTTCATCTAATGTCTGAGTAATAAAATCAACAACCTCATCATAACTACTTCTTTCAGGAAGATTCTCAATTGGTTCATTCTGATCGATTAAACGATCAATTATTAAAGTTGGGCCATAAGAGCGTAATGACAAGAAATGGAAATATGCAATTAAAAATTTTGCTTCCCCTCTATAATGTTGCAAATCTTGGGGTACAACATTTTTAGTTTTATCCAGTATGTTCAAAAACAAATAACATTGACGTATTCCCGCCCAAATAGGCGACCAAGTATCACGCGTCATATGCAATGATGTTGGACTATATGTTCCTTCATTAAAGGTTGAAAACATCTCCTTTCTATACAACGAAGTTTCTCCCGCACACATCATCCAATAAGCGTTATTACTAATATCTCTATTAGTAGGCAAATAAGAATAACAAGAATATAAATATTCTTTCACACGTTGGGGAGTTTCATAAGCATCCTCTTCTTTTATAACTTCATCTGGCACAATATCCAAATAATTACACGATGTTATCAAAAAGGATAACGAAAGCACTAATATATTCAATATTTTCTTCATAGCATATTTATTTAATTGTTATTTGAAAACCTAAATTCCAAACACGTTGTGTTGGATATTTCAAACCATTTCCTCCTCCCATTTCAGGATCCCAATGCTTAAAAGGTGAAAACGTTAACAAATTAGCCCCACTCAAATAAAAGCGCATATTCTTATATGTATAACCGACCTCTGCATTACGAAGTTTTAGGAAAGAAGCATCACGCAACCAATAATCAGAAGCTGCTTCATTATTATTATTATTATCTTTAGTTAAACGAGGATAAGCAGCATTGGGATTAGGATTGTCTACAGACCAATGATCTTCAGCAATAAAATCAGCAACAGAGAAAATCGATAGCGTTCCAAATGGATGAATTCCACTCATCATTAAAGAAGTACGAGCTACGCCTTGAAAAAACAAAGAAAAATCCCAATTTTTATATTTTGTAGAAGCACCAAAGCCATAAACAATCTCTGGATCGACAGGCATACCCATATATACACGGTCATTCCCATCTATTTTATTATCATACTCACCTTTATAATTAGGCTGATTGACATACCATATATCACCAGGCATAGGTATGTAACCCAATGTCTGTTCTGGAGATTTATCAATTGTTGCTTGGTCAGGGAATAATCCTTGAGAAATATAGCCCAAATGCAATCCTAAAGGTTTGCCAACTCTTGATAGAGCAGGGTAATCTCTAAATAAAGGTTCATCATAGGCTAAAACTTTATTTTGTGCAAAAGTAAAGGTTCCTTTTCCAGAGATAAACCAATCTTTAGATATCTGTTTATTATAATCTATCGATAAATCAAGACCTTTATTCTCCATTTTTCCTAAATTCGAGTAAATTTGAGTGTCACTAGTTCCCACAACCTGAGGCAAAGAACCCTGACGAGACATAAAGATATGTGATCTCGTCTCTTTAAATACATCAACGACAATGTTTAAAGAATTTAAGATTTGTAAATCCAAACCGACATTTATTTTTTCACCTACCTCCCAAGTCAAATTCGGATTAAAATATCGTTTCCATTTAGGCCCACTTAATGTCAAATCCTGATTAATTCCTGTTGTAAAGGTACCTGATCCACCCAAAACCAGATCTTCCATATAAGCAAAACGGTCTGCACCAATCTGGTCATTACCAACTAGTCCCCAAGAAGCTCTCACCTTCATATGAGATATATAATCACGTAAATGATCCCAATATTTTTCTTGAGAAATAGTATATCCTATAGCAATAGATGGGAAAAAGCCAAATCGATTTCCTTTTGCAAAATTTTCAGAACCATTATAACCGAAATTTGCTTCAATCATATATCTGCTATCATATACATAGGACAAACGTCCTGCAAATCCCTGCTTACGTTGAGGCAAAGACGTATACAAATCAACAGGCATATTGGTATTATACTGTTGATGATTATACAGTAACATAGCCCCAATGTCATGACGTCCATCAAAAACTCGATTATAATCTAATACTGCTTGAAAATACATTTTTCGCTCACCACCATACGTTCCTGTTGTCCGCAAGGCAGTACTCTGCTCGTCTCCTATCCTCGCCAAATTATAATCTAAATTCTCTGGATCATAATCAGAAACATAAAAACGATTATAATTAGATATTCTTTCGACATTAGAGATAGTCAAATTCTTAAATGAGAACAGCCCCGAAAAACGTAAACCTTTCGTTAGCATATCCAAATTCTGTTCTAACTTAAAATTAGCAGTGATTGTACTATTCAAACTTGTTTTATAACCTGTTACATATTCTGCAATCGGGTTTCTATATCCGCCTCCCCATATACCACCAGGTTTATCACCCCACAATATATAATCTGCATCTACTTTATCTGCAGGAAACATAATTGGGAAATCAACTGGATTAGCTTCCTTAGATAGTTGAAAAATTTCATCTGCACTTCTCAAAGGTCCTTTCCAGTCTGACACAGAAAGATTTAAACCTAAAGACACTTTTGTTGTAGGGGTTGCATTAATTCGCAAATTATTAACAAAGTCATAATTATAAACATTTATATTATTATTATAAGAAAAATATTCTTTGCTAAGAGGCTTCAGATTACCATTATTATGCTTTAAACTTGCACTCATAAAATAATCCATAATACGGCTACCACCTCTAATATTAAAATTCACTCTTTGCGCAAATGAATTTTTATTAAACATTTCATCATACCAATTCACATTTGGATAAATGTATGGATTCAACCCTTTTTTTGTACCTTCAATTTTGTCTGCAGAATAAGGTTCTGTCAAACAATTAGGACGAGAAACCGCCTCATTGAAAAGATTCATATAAGTAACTCCATCTACCATCTCTGGAACACGAGTCATCTGCGACATAGAGCCCTCTACTCGAACATTGATTATCGGTTTATCTAAACGTTCTCCATTCTTTGTTGTCACAATCATAACTCCATTCGCACCACGTGTACCATATAATGCAGTAGCTGTTGCATCTTTCAAAATGGAAAAACTTTCAATAACTTCCGGATCCAAAGCATTCAACTCAGAAGCACTGATTTCTACTCCATCCAATATGATTAAAGCCCCTGTTGCACCACTAAAAGTAGACTTACCACGAATCCAGAAATCTGCTCCATCAGCTCCAGGCTCACCACTTCGCTGCACCGCAATCACACCAGCCATACGTCCAGCAAAAGCAGAACTTAAACTTGAAGAAGGCACCTTCAGTTCTTTTGGTTTAATTTGTTGAACAGATCCAACCAATGACTCTTTCTTTTGGGCAACACCAAAAGCCGTTACCACAACTTCTCCTAATTGTTCTGCTGCCTCTTTCATTGTAATAGCATAAACATTTCCACTTTTTACCACCACAATTTTATCTTCATAGCCCATATAAGACACTGTCAAAGTATCTCCTTCCGCACATTGTACTGTAAAATTTCCATCTACGTTCGTGGTTGTGCCTATTGAAGTCCCTTTCACCATAATAGCAGCCCCTATAATCGGTTCTTGCGTAACTTCATCAGTTATTACACCGCTGACACTTTTTTTTCTCTTTACTGTTTGTTCCGAAATCTCAATTTGTTTTACGTCCTTCTTCAAAACAATCTGTCTGTCATTAATCTCATACGTAACAGCAGTTCCTTCTAAAATCTGATCTAAAATCTGAGAAACACTTTTCTTGTCAGCATCTACTGACACTTTTTTAGAAGTATCAAGCAGATCGGAACGATACATAAAAATAAACTCACTCTGTTTTTCAATGGTTTGTAGAACGGTCTTAATGGATACGTTCTTTAAATGGAATGTAAAAGTCTGATTTTGTGCATACGCCAAATTATTGGCATAACTCATGATTGTAGTCAACAAAAATCCCACAACAAACATAAATTTCGTTAACCGAGGCATCATGGTTGCGTTTTTCATTTCTTTTTTCATAAATTTGTAAACTTGATTTAAATACCAACATTAGGTGTTTTTCACGGGTCCGGACAATATTCGCAGTATTGTTCGGACTTTTTCTTGATTGACATGCAAAGTTATGTACTCATAGGCTCTATTTTAAAGTTAAACATTATAGTTACTCTCTCCTTTTATTAGTCCTTATCTGTAAGCCTAAGGACATAGGCTTCTGCCTGCTTAGAATAAACAAATCCACCTGTAAGAGACAAGTTTCGAAGAGCTTCTTCAACCCCACGCTGCAAATCGATTTTCCCAGTAATTCTTATTTGTCTAATATCCTCACCACAAACAATCTTCACATCATAATATCGTCCTAAGTCATCTATAATATCCCCTACAGTGCCATTGTTGAGCGGTAAAATCCCTTTTGTCCAAAGGATATAGTCAGCCGCATCTACAGCCATTGTACGTATTGTTCCTTGAGAGGGAACAACAGCCTTATTATCGGGAGTTAACATAGCCTCAGACCCCGACGTACTTTTCACGTTCACCAATCCACGGAGCAAAACGATTTCACCACAAGTATTCTCCTCGCTATAGGCTTTGACATCGAAAGCCGTTCCAAGAACCTCGACATCGAACCTAGTTGTCTTCACTATAAACGGTGCTTTCTCATCACGCTTCACATCAATGTAAATCTCACCATCTACAAATATTTCACGCCGATTCTTTTCAAACCGTTTAGGATAAACGACCTTGGTACCCGAATTAATATATAATTCTGAACCATCAGCCAAAATCAAACGTCCGAAACGTCCCTTAGGCACAATAATCTGATCATAAGGATTATTGTGTGCCTCCTTTTCCTCTACTTTACTTTCATTCACATGGATGTTTCCATCTTGCGAGTAAGTCACTGTACCTCCATCCTTCACATGAAGAGTTTTTTCCGGCGCTACAATCAGCTGAATTTCATCAGTTTCTACCGACTCTTCAAGCAAACGAGCTGCTACTACAGACAAATCAGATTGTTGCCCTATATAATGTTCTGTACCCAACCAAATACATCCTGCCAGCAACGCAGCCGCTGATATACTACTCCACCAAACAATCCGGTGCTTACGCTGACGGGAATCAATGCTGCGATCAATCCGACGCCATAAATCATCCATTTCTTGCTGCGAAGAAGCATCTTCTTGAGCTCGGAAGTAAGAAATCAACCGGAACAAAATTCGCTTTATGTCACTTATTTCATATCTCATAAATCAGGCCTTTGTACCTATAATGGATTCAAAAAGAAAACCTACTCACTTATCCGAAACTTTTTTTCAGAAAAATGAAAAAGAATAGAAAAGCTTTTTATTAGATATAATATTTTACCTCAACCTTGGAAGAAATATAAAAAATGTCTTTATTTGCAGAACGGATACAAAAACATGAAAGACATAACAAGCATTGAACAGGCAGACGAAACTACCTTGTGGAACCTTCTGACAGAGGGTAACCGCAAGGCACTGGAGATAATTTACCAGCGGTATTATCTCTTGTTATTGAATTATGGCTTGAAATGTACTTCTGACCGAGAGTTGATAAAGGATTGCATCCATGACCTGTTCGTCCACCTTTACCGAAACAAACGCGTCTGCATTAATGGCATCACCGTACGAGCTTATCTACTAAAGGCTATGAAAAACAACTTGCTCAACAAACTCATCGGACAGGAACGGGAAAGAGATTTGTTGGACGCATCTTTGTTTGAGATACCTACTGACGAAGATCTCTTTGAACAGATGTTTCCACAAAACGACCATGACTTTGCTTTAGCACAACATCTGTTAAAAGCTATTGCGCAACTTCCTCCCCATCAGAAAACTGCACTCTATCTACGATATGTCAAGGAGCTATCACACAAAGAGATAGCAGTTATAATGGACATTAACGAACAGTCTTCCATGAATCTGACCAATCGAGCCTTATTGAAGCTTCGCGCCCTGATGGGTAAAGATGGAATAACTTTGGGAATATGTCAAACGATCCTTTTACTAAAATCATCCTGGATATTAGCTTAACACAAAATAAAAGCCACACTCCGTATATTCTTATACAGAGAGTGGCTCTTCCATTGATTTAACCACAGAACTAGTCTGCAATTACCGAAAATTCAGCTCCGCCGGCAAAATCGGCTCCGTTCTGTGAGCTAAGCCCCGTAAAACGGATATAACGGGCGCGTACAGGTTTGTCCAGCATCACACGCTGTTCCAGTTTACCTTTACCAAAGGTTCCCTTCGTAACTTCAGTCCATGCCTTGCCATCCATACTTGTATGCAAGCTATAGTCCTTAATATTACCGTTGCTTCCACTATCCTGACGAGGCAGATAAACAAAGCCCTTGATGGTCTTCACTTCACCAGCATCGAAATCCACCCAATGGGGATACTTGGCCACGGTCACGGAATACATCGTATGCCACGTCGTACTCGGATTACCATCTACCAGGTGAGCAGCAGCTCCTTCGCCAGTCTCTTCACTCGATGCATACACTACAGTCATCGGAACACTTTCCTGTTTTTCAAACTTCATCGTTACGGATACAGCTTTATTATCTTTATAACGAGCTGTTACTACACCACCTTCGCGCAGGTTAAAAGGTTCAATATAGAGATATTCCTTCTTCTTGCCGTTCAGGGTATAAAGAATCTCTGCATTCTTCTTTTGAGTGCTGATAGTCACTTCTCCATTACGACTACGCGAGATAGACAATGGCATTTCACCGGATGTCGAAGCACAAGCTGTCTTAGTAAAATCAGCCTGACGCACAGGGCGAATAATGAAACTCATGTTGTGGTCGCCGGCTTTCATGCGGTCGGGTTCCAACGGGCCGCCCTGTCCACAGCTATTACCACCCAAGCCGGTCACACCCAAGTCGATATGCAGGTGAGTACCCGTAGATTTAGGCAATTGGTATGGGTGCGGGGCCAGCGTCATTTCCAAAGCCGACCAGGGCAGAGCGGAAGCCGACATGCGGGTACCAGCCACAAACTCCACACCATCGCCCTTGGCATCAGTCAGGGCACACCAGCGGACGTCCTCACGGTTGCCCATGCTTTGCGGTTTGGGGAAGTTTACGAAAAGGTCTTTCACCAGACTCTGATGCTGCTCGATGAACGAACCCGTCAGACGATCATTATAGTTGTTCCACGGACCACGGCCGTACCACGTATATTGCTGAAATTCGGCGGGGAGTTCCATCACATAACCCAGACGGGCCAGCACCAGCGACGGGTCGTTCGACGTGATGCTCGACTGGAGCTCTACCGAACCGTCGGGATAGACGGTCCATATCTGATTGGTAACAAATTTGAAGTCGTTCGGACCGAAAGGACGGTCAGTCAGTTCCTTTATGGAGTTACGACCGGAGTTACCTCCCTCGAGTACAGCAGCGTTCGGTGCCTGCGACTCGACGGTGTACATCAGCTGAACCGTATTGTCTCCTTTTCGCTTGGCGTTGACCCACGCATAGTTCAGGACTTTGTGCTTCAGGTTGTGCAAGCCTTTCTCGAACCAGCGGTCGCGGGCCCAGTTGTCGTTGTCCACCGGTGCGCGAAGAGCGTCAAGCTTCGGTCCCTTGCCGTCGAGGATGACCTTGCGACCATTGTATTCCATACTATAGATTGTACCTTCGCGGTTGTCAAACTTCAACGTGAAGCCGTTGCCCGATACGGTGGTGAAGTCTTCGGCTTCCTCTACCGACGGACGTTCCATCGAAGCCGTCACAGAGGCTAGAGCAGGCTTCTCACCGGCGGCCTTCACGGGCAGCTGTTCTTCCATCTGCACGAAACCCTTCTTGGCCCAAGGCATATCCTGAGCCAGCAGGAACTGTACTTTCACGAAGTATTCACTTTCGGGAGCCAGCTTGCTGTAGTCGTAAGGCAGGGTGTAGGCCACCTTCTCGCGCGGGCCAAGGATGCTGCGCGGCCCCTTGAAGGCAGTGCTTTCCTCAATCTTCTTTCCATCCTTCCACAACGACCATACCATATAGACATCGGTCAGCGGTTCGAAGTAACGCTTGTTGAAGACTTCAATCTGTCCCTTCGTCATGTCCACTGCCTTGACGCCCACGTTCTGATAAACCTTCTTCACTTCGTAGTACTGAGGTTTGGGCTGATGGCCGGGGAAGAGGATACCGTTCATGCAGAACATACCGCTGTTGGGCTTGTCGCCGAAGTCGCCTCCGTAGGCCAGGTAGCGGTCGCCCGTCTTCGGGTCGTAGTTGTAGAGTGCCTGGTCTACCCAGTCCCAGATGGCGGCCCCGCAAAAGAAGTTGGTTGACTCGATAGCTTCCCAGTAGTCGATGAGGTTGCCAACGGCATTACCCATCGAGTGGGCGTATTCGGATACGTGGAAGGGGTACTTGATGTCGTACTTGCCTGTCACGGCACCACGCATCCACGCGATGGACGGATACTGGTTGGAACCCATGTCCACGATGTCGTTGTTGCGCTCGTACTGCACGGGGCGCGAGGGGTCGAACTGATGGAGGGCATTGTAGGCCGTCACAAAGTTCTTGCCCGGCCCGGCCTCGTTGCCCAGCGACCAGATGACTACCGACGGATGGTTGACGTGTGCATGTGCCAGCTCCATGACGCGTGCCACGTGGGCCGCCTCAAATTCGGACACATGCGACAGAGAGGCATCGCCGTAATAATATTCATGGCTCTCGATGTTGGCCTCATCCTCCAGATAGATACCATACTTGTCGCAGAGGTAGTACCAGTGCGGATCGTTGGAATAGTGCGAATTGCGCACATGGTTGATGTTGCCACGCTTCATCAGCATGATTTCCTCTTCCATCTGCTTCACCGTGATGGCGTTGCCTGTAGCCGGATTGATTTCCTGACGGTTCACACCTTTCAGCTTCACCGTCTTGCCGTTCACGTAGTAGTAGCGTCCGGCCAGTCCGAACTCGTCTTCGCTGGCAGGCGTATCCTTGATTTCGACCTTGCAGAAGCCCAGGGCAGTGGAGAATGTCTCTACGACACGGCCTTTCTTGTCCTTCAGCTGGCCCACCAATACATAACGATAGGGTGCCTCGGCCGACCACTTGCGCGGACCGGGTACGGTTATCTCCGTCTTCGAACAGAGCTTACCGCCCTTCTCCATTTCGTCCAGCTTATACGTGCCACCTACGCCTTCCACCAGCTCATTGTCATCCGAATAAAGCTTGTTGGCATAGAGCGAATAGGACAGTGTATATCCTTTTACCTTCTTCTTGCTCAGATTGCGGAGGTCGGCCTCAACGCGAAGGGTACCGTCTTCATAGTTGGCATCCAGGTTGGGGAAGACGCGGAAGTCGCGCACCTGCACCTGCGACGTCGATGTCAGCGAAACGGTACGGAAAATACCCGGCAGGCGGAACATGTCCTGCGCTTCGAGGAAGGAGCCGTCCGAATTGCGATAGACCTCGACCGCCACCATGTTGTCTCCCTTCTCGTTTAGGTAAGGCGTGATGTCGAACGAAGCCGTATTGCGCGAGTTCTTCGAGAACCCCACGTAATGCCCGTTGATCCAAAGGTAGAAGAAAGACGAAACACCGTCGAAGTTGATGTACACCTCGCGTCCTTCCCAACCGGCAGGGATGGTGAACGAACGGCGGTAGGAACCTACCTCGTTGCGGTGTTTGTAGGTCACCCAATCCGTAGGCGGCGTACGCATCACGCCCCCCTTCCAGTCGCCCACGGCCACCTTATGTTGGAAGATGACCGGCTGGTTGGCATAGATGGGCACTCCGTACTTCAGACTGCCATCCTTCTGGATACCCACCACATTCCATTGCATCGGCACGGTCACATCGTCCCATCCCGTTACATCAAATTCGGGTTTATAAAAATCGATTGGACGTTCCTCGGGGTTACCCACCCAATGGAACTTCCAGTCACCATTCAACGACTGATAATAACTGCTGTGCTCGGGCAGGACACGCCGTGCACTTTCCACGTCGGCAAACGTAAAGAACCATGCCCGCGGCTGTTCCTTGTTCAGCGCCAACTCCTCGGGAGCTTCCCACTCCTTGCCTGTCGGTGCCTCGGTCTGACCATAGGCGAAACCCTTCAAAGCTGTTGTCTGAGCGAAACAACCCAACGTTCCCAACAAGAGAATGATAGATAATAAGGTTTTCATAACGAAATAATAGTATTACAAGATTTTACAGGAAACAAAAATACAACTTTTTTCCATACGAATAGCCACCTCCTTCTACAAAACGAACTCTTATTCATTTTTTCTATGTTTTATCCTTTCTTTTTACTACCTTAGCCGACAATTTATTAATTGGTAAGTTCTGATACAGGGGAAAACAATGAGATTGATATCAAAAAATAGCTCTAAAGCAAACGGTAACTTCCTGGAAGTATTGGAACTTTCCTACAAAACACATTACAACCTGCTCTTCAACTATGGTCTCAAATTTATCAACGACCCAGCACTAATAGAAGACCTCATCCAAGATATTTTCGTCAAACTCTGCAAACGTGGCAATGCTGATGATATCAACGACCTAAAAGTATACCTGTTGCGTGCCCTTCGGAATACGATCTACGACCATTATGCCACTCTCCATGACAGTCTGCATATCGACGATATCGAGTTTTCTCTTTCAGACGACGAAGATTCCTTCCGTCATTTCTTCAGCCGTGACGATGAGGAAATCCACCAGTACCATTCTTTGTTGAAGGCTATCCATAACCTGCCTCCCCAACAGAAGCAAATTCTTTATCTTTTCTATATCAAAGAATTGTCCCACAAAGAGATCGGTGAGATTTTAGACATTACACCTCAGGCCTCTATGAATTCAGTATCGAAGACGTTGCAGAGGTTAAGAAAAGCCTTATTAAAAAAGTAAGGACTACCCATCACCCCCACCTCTACAACCGAAAGGCAGTCCTTTTCTGATACAATCCTTACCTTAACACCATTTTATTGAACGAAAAGAGTAACAATAAGATCAAACTACGTTTTAAGAAATTGATTAAAGGTTAGTAAAATTGTGTTATCTCAAATGATGGTTAGAAGTCTGTTACTTTCCCAGTGGTCCTCTTCAGATGTTCAAACCGTCTTATCAGCTTGCGCAACCGATCAGGATACTTGGCTGCCACATTAGTCGTCTGACCTGGGTCCTTCTTTACATTATAAAGCTCATATTCCTGGTTCGCACCATAGGGAGGTATCAATGTCCAATCTCCCTGGCGGAAAGCATAGTCAAGCATTCCCTCCATAACCAGTTCTTTACGTCCCTCCTGACTGAAGCCCAAGAAAGCTGAGAGTGTATTCTGGCTATCGGTACGGGCTGAATAAGATTCACCGACCAGGGCAGACAGAGAAGCCAGCAAGTCCATCTGACAAACAAAGGCATCCGACACACCCGGCTTCACTACAGCAGGCCAACGCAGCAGGAAAGGAATGCAAGTGCCACCTTCATACATGGAACATTTCCATCCACGATAAGGACCGGCAGGCTTATGTTCACCTACCAGTTCTTCAGCCTCATCCTGATAGCCATCATCAAGTACAGGACCATTATCACTCGTCAGAATCACCAGTGTATTTTCCGTCAAACCCAAACGGTCCATCTCCTTCAAGAATTCAGATACACACCAGTCTGCCTCCAGAATGACATCTCCACGGGGACCCATACCCGACTTGCCAATGAAACGTTCGTTCGGAACGCGTGGAACATGGGGCTGATGGAGGCCGTAATAAAGGAAGAAAGGCTTGTCCTTATTATCACGCAGGAAAGCCTTTGCCTTTTCAAGGAACAGCTCTGCCATCTCCTCATCCTTCCACTGAGCCTTACGGCCACCTGTCTGGAAGCCGATACGTGGTACACCGTTCACAATGGAACCCGCATGGCCTACACTCGGATGCATACGGAGTAACTCAGGATTATCCTTACCCGTAGGTTCACCCTCAAAATTCTTCCGATAGCTCACATAAAGAGGGTCATCCTTCTCAAGGCCGACGCCCATACCATTCTCTATGAAAATACAAGGGACACGGTCGTTCGTAGCTGCCTGAATAAAAGAATAGTCATAACCCACTTCGCGGGCACCCGGATAAATCCTGTCATTCCAATCCACCTGGCCGTCTCCAAGGCCCAAATGCCATTTACCCACCGTACCAGTCACATAGCCTGCCTGTTTCATCACTTTCGGAAGGGTCACCTGGTCTGTACCGATAATCAGTGCTGCATTACCCGGCAGAATCTTCGCATTCGGATTGGTCCAAGGATACATACCTGTCAACAGGGAATAACGGCTTGGAGTAGACGTGGCAGCCGTACAATGACCTTGGGTAAAGCGTAAACCTTCTGTGGAAAGCCGGTCCATGCCAGGAGTTTTCAAGGCTGTAGCACCATAGCAACTCAAATCGCCGTAGCCGAGGTCGTCGGCTACGATGATGACGATATTGGGCTGTTGGGGGATAGGAACTTGACCAAATACAAAAGAAGAAAAAGGCATTAATCCATATAGAGATAAAATGCTGTAATTTATCTTATCTGAAAGCATACTTTAATTATTTATCTTCACAAATTTCCATATTTAACAAACACTTCAAAGAATCTGCTTTCTCCGGAAATTCTCCAATCACATTCTTTTTTTCTCCAACATCCTGTTTCAACCAATAAAGTTGTCCTAAACCGCCATTATTAGCAGCCTTCTTCCCTGGCTGAATATATTTCCACTCACCTGTACTAATAGCAAGACTACCAGCCGACTCTATAATATAATCTCGGCCTTTTTTGTCTTGTCCAAGTAAAGCAGAAAGCTGATTCCGGCTATCACTGGCACTCCCTTGTTCAATCTGTCGTCCAAGTAAAGAAGCCATGGACGCAAACAGGTCTATATGAGAAACCAAAGCCGATGAGACACCAGGTCTTATCCGCCTAGGCCAGCTCACAATGAAAGGCACACGAGTTCCCGCCTCATAAATACTATACTTCGTTCCACGAAAATCACCCCACGGACGATGAGATCCCAACAGCTCTTTCGCCTGATCTTTATAACCGTCATCTACAACCGGGCCATTATCGCTTGTCAATATAATTATAGTATTTTCCAAAATCCCTTTATCAGAAAGAGCTCGCACAATTTCGCCTACTGTCCAATCGAACTGAAGAATAGCATCGCCCCGATATCCCATACCACTTTTCCCCACAAAACGTGCATGTGGATATCGCGGAACATGAATATCATTTGTTCCTACATAAAGGAAAAATGGTTTATCACCGTCCTTCTCTATAAAATCAATTGCTTTAGCCGTTATCGTATCAGCAATATTCTCATCTTTCCACAAAGCCTTTCCGCCTCCCTTCATATACCCAATACGAGAGATGCCATTAACTATAGCCATATCATGCCCAAAGGAGGGACGTAACTTTGTCAACAAATCAGGATGAGTTCTACCTAATGGTTCACCTAGAAAAGGAGTTTTATAACTTACATAAATAGGTGCAGACGGATCATAATTGGCAACTCTCCGATTTTCAATCCATACACAAGGGACACGATCTCCTGTAGCAGCCATCAAATAGGAATAATCAAAACCAAGATCCTGTGGACCAGGAGTAATAGTTCCATTCCAGTCTTGACTGCCCGTTTTATCCCCTAACCCTAAATGCCATTTCCCAATAGCACCTGTTCGATACCCCGCCGACTTAAAAACATCAGCAATTGTCATCTGTTCTGGACGAATAATCATCCCAGCATCCCCCGTTGCTATACCAGTATCATTCCGTCGCCAACTATAACAACCTGTAAATAAAGAATAGCGTGAAGGAGTGCAGGTCGCTGCCACTGAATGTGCATCCGTAAAACGAAGACCGGAAGCAGCTAACCTATCCACATGCGGCGTATGAACCGTTTGTTCACCATAGCACCCCAAATCACCGTAACCAATATCATCGGCAACAATAAAAATCACATTAGGTTTATCCGGATTTTGATTGTTTTGTGCATAGGCTTTCCCTGTGACAACAATACTTCCTATTCCCAAATATAGTAAAACAGAGCTATCTGCAAATAAATGACTTCCATCCATAATGTATTACCTTTTAGAATTCTTATTATACAAATCTTTAGCAGTCTTCATTTCATTATGCATCAGACGTTCGTGATAACCGTTAGTAATTTCCGCCCAACCTTCTTCAATCCACAAAGGAGGTACACACTCCTCTCGCTCCCATTGAGAAAGTTTCTTATATAACTTTAGGAATAGCTTCGGCTCCTTATCCTTCAGATTTTCCTGTTCATCCAAATCAGCTCGAACATTATACAAAACAGAATCAACTCCATGGGTGACAATCAGTTTATAATCGCCATTACGAATAGCACTTGTATCCATCTTACGCCAATACAATACCTCATGTGGCTCACCCTTCTTGTTTCCCATAACATAAGGAAGAAGCGAAACTCCATCTAACTTTTTTTTCGTATTCTTTATACCAGCGGCATCAACTGCAGTCGCAAAAATATCAAGAGAAGAAACAAGACCACCAAATCGGTTCATTGAAGAAAATTCCTTCTTCCATACCATGAAAAAAGGAACACGATGACCACCCTCAAACTTATTCCCCTTAAAACCTTTCAACGGATAATTGGAGGATTGGTTGTTAGTAGCTCCCCCATTGTCACTCAAGAAAAAAATTAATGTATTGTCATATTTTCCTGTTTCTTTCAAAGCTCTAACAATCTTACCAATACCTCTATCCAAGGCATAAGTCATCGCAGCCAATTTCTGTCGGGGATGTCCCTTGAACAAAGCCAAATCTTCTTTAGTGGCTTGCATCGGAGTATGAACGGCATTATAAGCCAAATACATCATAAAGGGGCCGTCCGTCTCCTTGACAAATTCTACCGCCTTATCTGAAAAGGCATCCGTCAAATACCCGTCAAACTTAACTTGACGGTCATTCAGTAATAAATTTCGATTATCTCCTGGACGATCACTTTTCGTTTCATCATAAAAATAATCACGCCCACCGGCCTTCATCCCATAGAACAAGTCAAAACCTCGTTCATTAGGGTGCTGTTCTTTCCGGCTTCCCAAATGCCACTTACCAATAGCAGCTGTATGATAACCAGCCTTTTTAAAAACCTCAGCAAGCGTTTCTTCATCCAAAGGCAATCCATCAGTACTCCGATCTGGATTACATTCATAACCGAAACGATGCCCATAACGCCCAGTTATTAGACAAGCCCGTGAAGGGCTACTTACTGTAGCAGCAACATGCCCATCTGTAAAAACGACTCCTTCACTAGCCAAAGCATCAATATGAGGAGTACGTATCTCTGAGGAACCCATAAAACCAAAATCACTGTAACCGGCATCATCTATCAAAATAACAAGTATATTCGGACGGACAATCTGATTATCCCAAGCTTCTGCCTGCTGTCCTATGGACAATAAACTAGTACATAATAGAAAATTCAAACTACGCATCATAACATTCACTTACTTTATTAATCATTCAAGATAATAAGAATTATTTATGGGATACAATGCCCCAACTTGTCTACGCCAAAGATTTAATTTTCTTAATAAACAATCCTTTAAATCCGGTTTATCTTTTGACAAATCTTTCTTTTCGGATACGTCATGAGTTACATCATACAACTCTACATGGAAATCCTCAAAAAATTCAATCAACTTATAATCCCCCATTCGTATTGCAGACGAAGGTCTTCCGCCAAGTCCACCACTATAATGTGGGAAATGCCAATAGATAGCTTCTCTATCCAATTGTCCCCCAGTTAAAAGAGGTTTAAGAGAAGCGCCATCAATATGTTGATTGGGCAGCAATGGCAATCCACACAGATCTAATAAAGTCGGATACATATCAGTACCAATAACAGGTTCCTGACAATAAGAAGGGACAATTTGGTTTTGCCAACGAATAAAAAGAGGCACTCTAATCCCCCCCTCATAAAGATATCCCTTACCAGATCTCAAAGGATAATTGGACGTTGCTATTACATTCCTCCCATTACCAGTCGCTACACCTCCATTATCTGAAGTAAATATCACTATTGTATTTTCATTAAGTTTCAGCTCCTCTAATACATCCAACAATCTCCCTATATTTTCATCCAAATGCTCAATCATGGCTGCATATTCTGCACAATCTTGAGATAATTTATAACAAGTTTCTCCATCCTTTACCAAAGAAGATGTTTTCAGATTGGCATTTAAAGCTTTCCGCTTATATTTTTCTATTTTCTCCTGTGATGCTTGTAAAGGGGCATGCACTGCATAATAAGAAAGAAAAGCAAAAAAAGGTTTGTCTCTCACTGCACGAATATAATTAATTGTTTCATCCGTTAATCTATCCGTTAAATACTCACCTTTAGGGCCATCTGACAATTGTGGATTTTTATAAGGCGAAAAATAACCTCCTCTAGGATGCCCACTACTATTTCCTCCAACATTGACTTCAAAGCCAAAAGCTGTTGGATAATATTGCCACGACTCACCTAAATGCCATTTACCTGCAAAAAAGGTAGAATATCCCCCTTCCATAAAAGCTTTGGCTATGGTAATTTCTGATAAATCCAAATGATGTTTAAATGGCAAAGATGATAGTTTCTGATTTTTATGGGGGCCATAAGCCTGATTACCTGGTATGTAATCAGTCAAATTAATTCGAGCTGGATATTTTCCTGTCATAATAGCCGCACGCGAAGGTGAAGAAACAGGACAAGCAGCATATGCTGCTTGGAAAGACATGCTTTCTGATGCTAAACGATCAATATTAGGAGTCTCATAGAACCGACTACCAGTACAAGACAAATCACCATATCCCATATCATCAACCAATATAAAAAGAACATTAGGATGAATTTCATCTTTTGTTTCATTGGAAGCATAGGCAACTAATGGAAAAGACAATAACGGGTAAATACAATATTTATTCATTTCTACCTACTTTAATCCTACGAAATTTAACATTTCTCCTTGTTTCATTTCAACTTCTATCATTCCCGCTTTAAGCACATAAGCTTTCTTATTGGAAATCTTAAACTCGCCCGAAAAAGGATTGTGCAAACGCAATGTTCCACCATTCTCTGAAAAAATATTAACTGATAGTTTCCGCCCATTTTCAATCTTAGCACTAACAACAAATGCACCAACGGCACGCAGTTTTTTAAAGGAAACATTTTGCCAATCTTTAGGTATAGCAGGAAACAATCGGATTATCCCCGTATGACTTTGGAGCAACATTTCCTGTACACCTGAAGCAAAGGCCATATTACCTTCCAAAGTGAAAGGACGATAAGTAAAATTAGACTTTCCTGTCCCACTTTGGTCACCATTTGCATGGAAACCGTTTCGCAAACAAAAACACTCGGCAAATATACGCAAAGCCTCGGCAGCACCTTCTCCATCAAAAGCACGTGCTTTTAGATTGGCCAACCAAGCATACGAATATCCAGTCCACCCGCTTGGACCGTATTTATCCAATTGCTTCAAACTTGCATCAATGATTGCCGAAGACTTCACTCCCAAAGATTTATCCACAAGGCCTAATGGATGAATAGCCATGAGATGAGAAAAATGACGATGGGACGAACGATAAGATACATTCTCAGCTATAGCCAATCCCCCTTCTTCATCCATAAGCAAATCAGGAAATTCTAAATTAATTTTCTTCCATTTTGCAGCTTCTTCTTTCATACCTAATTCTTGTGCTAACTCAGATGCTGCGTTAAATACAAAATGTACCAATGCCCGATCAAAGTTAGTCATCTCGTTAAACCAAGCCTTTATGCTATTGCCACGAAATTCTGGTGAGGAACTCAACGGCAAGCTCCTTCTCCCATTTTTCAATGGAGCAAACTGCTCTAAATATATTGCTACATCCTTAATATAAGGATAAGCCTTATTCTTAAGAAAATCACGATCACCAGAATATTTCCAATGCAAATAAAAATGCTGAGAAAGCCATGCCGATACAGTTGGCCCTAACGCATATTGGCACCATCCTCCCATGGGACGGCCTTCCAATGTACACACTCCAGGCACATTTAATCCTTCCGTTCCAAAAAATTCTTTTGTATATGCTTTATGAACCTCACGCTGATTCCACAAGGTGTTTAAATAGCCATATCCTTCCTTCAAATAATTCCCAATATAGAACGGCCAATAACTCAATTGAGTATTAAGGTCATGATGGTAATCACCTTTCCAAGGGGGAAGCTGACCATTATCAGCCGTCCATATAGATTGTAAAGATATAGGATATGAATTTTCACGAGCAATACAACCTATTTTATAGACTTCATTATAATATTGCTTTTCTATTATTTTATCTGGTACTTTAATAGATGAACGATCATAAAAATCATTCCACCACTTTAAATGTGTATCATAATCCGACTTTATTCCTCTATTCATAGCTACATCAACCAAATCACCCGCCACTTCATTTATCAATGATGATGTGGCACTCCAAACTCCTATCAATTTATTATCCAAGAATTTCCATTTTAAAGCAACAGAATAAGAAAAATTATTCCATCCATGTTGTGTATATACATATTTATTCTCAGACACTTTTTCTATTGCACCTTGTTTATATCCTAATTTATACAACCCATGCCGACTTTGATCTTTAACCCTATGCTCAACCTTTTTATCATACACAGGCGGTATTAAACTCGGAAGGAAATCTTCATCTACACCTTCAAAAACGAACCAACCAACGGGTTCAGAAGCATGAACAAAGCAACGCATCACTTTTCCAGATTCCCAAATGACCTCACACACAGCCTGCCGCTGATAAAGGTGAACGCTTTTCACTTTTCCCAAATCATCTAACGGAAATTCAATACCTGCACCAGGAATTTTAGATGGACCAGCATAACCATTATAAGGGAAATCAAATCTTTTTTGAACAGGTTCATAATCTCCTTTCTGGACCTGTTCATATAACCATTTAAAAGAAAATCCGTCTCCTTCAAGTTCCTTTGAATGACGTAAATCCCATAAATCAGCACGATCAATAGACATACGTAAATTATTGTCTTTCTGCCAAACCAAAGAACCAATAGTAGCATTTCCTAAAGGTATCGCCTCGTCCCATGTTTGCGACAGATTCGAGAAAGACAAATCATATTTATCCGGTGTTAGCGGAAGAAAAGCATAACACGGAATAGAAAATAACAAAATAAACAACAACCCAATATTTTTCATATCTTTTTAATCTACAATAATCAACTTAATCTACAATAATCAACAGAAAAGCTGCCTCAAAAAGCAAACATACTTTATATAGCCTCAAACGCATGAGAATATATACAAATACATTTTACTCCACACGACAGGCTAACTAAACATGCATATTCTGAGGCAGCCTAACTAAAAAATAAGAATAAATCTACAGACTCTTATTTTCTCAAAAGTTTTTATCCAATTAATAACCAGGATTTTGAACCAATTGAGGGTTCACATCTATCTCGGATTGTGGGAACGGCCATAAATAATGATGAGGTTCAAATTTACAAGTGCCAGCAACTGATTCAAAACCATTCATAACCTCTTCAGCTATATGCCAACGATGTAAATCGAATAATCTAAATCCCTCAAAAGCAAGTTCCCAACGACGTTCATTACGCAATTGCTGGCGTGTCAAGGTTTCTTCAAGTAAAGAAAGACCTGCCCTTTTACGAATTCGATTTATACATTCCAACGCTATTTGATCATTTGTCTCCCCATTCCCTAACTCAACCATAGCTTCTGCATACATCAACATAATTTCTGTAAACCGCATTAAGACTACATCATCGTCTGTTTTAATATCATATTCATTAAGTAAATACTTATCAGGATTCATTCTATCAAAGAACTTGACACATCCATATCCAGTTTTAGTTGTGTTCGTAGGCATAAACATTGTATTATCAGTTGGTCTTAAATAAGCTCCATTCACGGCTTTATAATACCAATTATCTACTCGTTTATCACCTTTTTCATAAGAAGAAACAAATGATTCAAAAGGAGTTAAACCACTATAATAAAAACCTTCTATTTCTATCCCCAAATTTTGTGTAACATCTGGTGATAAATATTCTACTGCAAATAATATTTCCCGACAATCGACCTGCCCCAAACGTTTTATAAATATTGGATCATAAGCCTCTGCAAAAGCCACTTTACCAGACGATTCTGCATTTATAATATCTGAAGTCAGATCTTTTACCGTTTCCCAATCATTCATAAACAAAGCGACTCTAGCTCTCAACCCTTTTGCCGTATTCCGTACAACATGGCCAGAATAAATCTCATCAGGCAAGTTCTCAATCGCAAAATCCAAATCTGCTATAATATATTGCAAAGACTCATCTTTTGTACGTTGTGCTATTTTACTATCTAACACAGATGGAACCTTATCATAAATTACAACACCACCAAAACGTTGTACCAATTCAAACAAATAATATGCTCGCAAAAAACGAACTTCAGCTATTATACAATTACTTTCGTTCTCAGAATAATTCAATCCATCTTTCTTTGCTTCAAAATTTTCCAGAAAAATATAACATGCTGTAACTCCCTTATACATACCATTGTATATATTAGACACGACTCCGCCTGTCATCGCATTTAATATGCCTGTTTGTATTTCTGATAATGTAGAATGAGTCGTTTGCCAACAATATCCATTATCAGTCATACCATCTAAATAAGGTCGCAATTGTGACAAATAAGTACTACTCTTCAGATGCTTATAACACCCGGCCAATGCCAAATCCACATCATTCTTTGATTTCCAGAATGTTGCAGAATTCACTGAATCTTTAGGATATGTATCCAATATATCTAAACAGGAACTAAATAACCATATTCCTAAGCTTAATAAGAATATTATTTTTTTCATTTTACTTTCATTTAAAATTTAACATCCAACCCTACTGAATAAGTTTTTAATTGAGGATAAACGGCATGTCTTCCATCACTTGCACGTTCTGGATCTGAATGAGGATAATCTGTAATAGTAAATAGATTTTCCCCTGAAAAATACAAGCGCAATGACTTCAGACCTACTTTAGAAATCCATTGCTTAGGGAAATTATACCCCAGTTGTAAATTTTTCAACCTTAAATAAGATGCATCCCGCAAAAAATAAGTTGAACGATTACTTGCAGCTTTATAATATGGAATACCTCCATATAAAGCCGGAATATTGGTATCACGATTTTCAGGAGTCCACGCATCTCGAAACTCAACTGTAGGAGGAGCACCTTGAGCAAACGGTTCGACTAAATATGTATGAGTATAAATTTTACGTCCCTCTACTCCTTGGAAAAATAAAGTCAAATCCACATCTTTATAAGTCATATCCACATTAAACGAATAGACCATCTTAGGATATCTTCCAGATACAACAACTCTATCCTTACCATCAATTACTCCGTCATCATTTTGATCTTTTAATTTCAAATCTCCAGGCTGTATTTTATAAGGATGCTTAGGAGCATTTGCAACTTCTTCTTCAGACTGGAACAACCCAATCCATTCCCACATGTAATGTTCTCCATAAGGAAGGCCTACCTCATTTATATAGTTTCCATAACTCGGCGCCAACAAATCAAGTACCTTATTCTTATTAAAAGAAGCCATAAAACTAACTCCATAACTAAAATCCTGAACATGATTCTGATGACCCACTTGCACCTCAACACCTCTGTTTCTTAACTTACCATAGTTTATTGTAGGAGCACTTAAACCAACACTCCCAGGGATTGGAGCTTGATTCAAAATGCCAGATGTCACTTTATTATACCAATCAATCGTTGCATATAACTTATTGTTCCACAAATTAAAATCTATTCCGACATCTGATATTGTTGTTTCTTCCCATGTCAGACTTTTATCAACCAACTTATTCTGATTCATCGCTTGAACCTGTTCACCCCCCAATACAATATTGGAACTATCATAAATGTCATGATAAGCATAATTACCTATTGATTGATTACCAAGTTTTCCCCAAGAGACTCTCAACTTCAGATTATTCATCCATTCACAATTATCCTTGATAAAATTTTCTTCTGAAATTCTCCAAGCTGCAGAGAAAGATGGAAACAGCCCCCAACGCCCGTCTTTATATATACGTGAAGAACCGTCATAACGGAAATTTGCCTCAAAAAGATATTTGCCGGCATAAGAATAATTCATACGTCCAAACAATGAAAGCAACCCCCAATCTGAAGAATTACCACCTAAAGTTTGATCTAGTGTAGAACCACCATCCAATTCCTCTATCACAGAAGAAGGAAACCATTTACGATAAGCATTCAACGAACGTCCTTCATAGGATTCTTGACTATAACCTAACAAGACTCCCATATCATGATTCCCAACATTAATGTTATAATCAAATGTCGTAAACAAAGTCAACTGTTTCCCTTTACTATATGAATCTTTAACACCAGACTGTTCAGGATTAAAGTTACTACCCAAAGTATAATCTGCCCCAGCTTCTAAAGGATGATAATAATACCCTTCTCCGTCATTGGGTTCCAAACGCTTATTAAAACTATCAGAATATGACAAAGCAATCTTTGAGTTCCAACTTAAAGACATATTTTCTTTTTTCAATAAATCAACATTCAAATAAGCTTGAGCATCCCAACGCCACTTCTCTGTATTTGAATGAGTTTCATTTGCTATATATATAGGATTTCTATTCACAAATTCACCAGCCTGATTAAGTGGAAGATCTGTGTATGTATATTTACCACTACCATCAGGAAGATATGGCATATACATCGGTCTTTGCTGAATAAGCAATAATAAATACCCATCATTTTGATAAGCTGGTGCTTTCACATTACCATTAAAGAATGAAACCTTAGCTCCTATTTTCACTCGTTCATGTACCTGCGCCTCTACATTACTTCTTCCAGTAAAACGCTCATAACCATGCCCAGGAAGAATACCCTCCTGATTTAAATAGGAAAAATTGATATTATAAAGGACTTTATCAGAGCCCCCTGAAGCGGTTACACTATGATTATGAGAAAAACCAGTCTTGAAAGTTTCATTTACCCAGTCATAATCTGGATATAATAATTTATTTCGATTCGGATCACGGTACAAATCAATATATTCCTCACTATATTTTCTTTTCCCTGCAACTCGATCAGCCATCTGATTGTACATCTCCATATATTCTACCGAACTGGTTACCAATTCAGGTAAAACCGTAGCTTGTTGCCAGGCCGTATTTACATGATAGGAAAGTTGCATTTTTCCCTTTTGTCCATTTTTAGTAGTCACGAGTATAACACCATTAGCAGCTCTTGCTCCATAAATTGCAGCCGAAGCAGCATCTTTTAAAACAGATACAGATTCTATTTCATTAGGAGACAAAGCCGATAAACTTCCAGCAACCCCATCTACTAAAACCATGGGAGCCGTACCAGCAGAACTAAACGTTCCCATACCACGTACTTGCATCGAGGTTCCTTCATTACCCGGTTGACCTGTATTTTGAGTTATCTCTAAACCAGAAACTTGCCCTTGCAATAAAGAAGCAACATTTGCAGTAGGACGCTCCGATAATTTCTTACTATCAACACTAGCTACAGATCCTGTCAAATTCACTTTTTTCTGCGTGCCATATCCCACAACCACAACCTCATCTAGTTGTTCAGCATCCGCCTTCAACACTACATTAATCTCAGATTTGTCTCCAACTACAATTTCTTGCGTTTTCATTCCTAAATAGGAGAAGACCAAAATCGCTTTAGAATTATTCAGGTTAATTTGGTAACGTCCGTCAATATCCGTAACGACACCCGTAGTCGTATCTTTCACCCAGACGTTTGCACCGATAATTGTTTCTCCGGATTCATCCTTCACGACACCATAGACTTTTTTAGTCTGCTGAAGAGTGGATTGTTGACGATCAGTAGGTGTAGAAGTCCGTTGTTCCTTCACAATAATCTGCTTCCCGTCAATCTCATAGACCAGCCCGGTATGCTCCAATACTTCGTCCAAGATCTGTTTGACATTCTTATTTTTGACATCCACATTGACCTTCTTCGACAAGTTCTTATTGGAAGCATAGAGGAAAACGTATTCACTGTTCTGCTCGATGTAACGGAATATATCTTTGACAGTGACGTCGCGCAATTCGAATGAAAAGTTCTTGTTATATTGTTCCGCAGCAGGAAGTGCTAGCGGGAAAAGCAATGCAAAAAATACTAACATTGCTGAAATCAGTTGTTTTCTTACAGAAAAATCCATATTTTTGCATGATTGATTAGATACTTATAGCTAAGTATCACACTTTAAGGGCTCGGACAATGGGGGTTGTCCGGGCTTTTTTATGGAGTGATACCTCTGCCATAAGGGTTAATAAAAAGTTTTTGTATAAGATTAAATAGACAGAACCAAACCTTGGGTTTCTCCTGTCAGATGTGTGCATTTCATATTTCCTTTCTCATAGGCAGTCCGTGTTTTTTAAAGATTAGTATTTGGGGTTATAAACAAATGGTAACCATCGGTCGTCTGGCGAATGCCAATGGGATGTATTTTCGCAATTCGTTCGAGCACCTTGGGAAGGGGAACACTCATATCAATGGTACCCTGTAGCGACAAGTCTTTGACAGAAGGATCACAAGTCAGGTCGCAACCGTAATAGAACGACAAGCGCTGAAGAATGCTTTCCATGCTGCGTCCCTGCAAAGGGAAATATCCTTGTGTCCAAGCTGTATATTCAGAAGCATCGACCTGACGTTTGGAACGGGCCACACCGTCGGTCAGGCGAAGAAGTTCATTGGGTTTCACGGCTGTTTCACGCTCGGCATGGTCGGTCACAATGATGGAACCACGCACCAGCACCACTTCCGACTCGCTCATCGACTTATAGGCATTCACGTTGAAGGCTGTACCCGTCACACGGATATCGAAGCCGGGAGTTTTGACAATAAACGGCTGCTCTGTATTCTTCTTGACGTCGATGTAGATTTCACCGTCCACATAGATTTCACGGGTCTTGCCTGCAAATACGCTTGGATAGACCACTTTCGTACCGGCATTGACATACAACGAAGTTCCATCGGCCAGCAATAGCTGGGACGACTTGCCTTTAGGCACAATCAGCTGGTTGTATTCCAACTTCTGTGGAGCCTCTTCTACTTGGCGCTGGTTCACCGAAACCTTACCTTTCTCCGAATAGGCTATGCGGGCATCCTTACCGGCCTCGATACGCTGTTCGGCATGAGTAATAAGCAACACCTGCCTGGCCGTATCGATGGAACACTGGTCGAGCTGGGCAATAGCCTGTTCCAAAGAATGGGCCTGACGGTCCATATAGAGTTTTCCACCCCAAAGCACACCCGCCAACAAAGCAGCCGCACAAGCCACTTCAGCATACAGTCGCCACACCTTACTCCGACGGGGAGCGGATTCACGCTGCAAGAGGCGAGCCAAATCGTTCCAGCGTCGGTCAATCTCTTCCTCGGGCACTTCCTTTTCCCGAGACTTGAAGTAGGATACCAACGGATGGCGCCGTGCTTCTTCTATGGGGTCTTGATTCTGCATAATTTCAGATTTCGTTCTGTTGTAAAGACGGACAGGAGAGAAAAACCTAATCCTATTTTTGAAGATTTCTTTGAAAAAAATCGCAAAACGCTGAAAGCCAGCTACAAGGAATCATCCAAATAGACAATTTCAACAAGGGTGTGACACCTTGTCACGCCAAAAACAAACTTTTATTATATAAATAACAAATTCACTACTCAACCGTTAATGTTAAAATAGAATTAACAGTCACTCTCGCCCGCGCGCGCGTGGATTTTAAAATATAGGGTGTCAAGGTATCACAGAAAAATATCCTTCACAGGTGTGAAGGATTATCTTTCACAATTATCTACTGTAAAACAGCAACTTATACTCTCGTGAAAGCATGAAACCAATTTAAAAGGAAACACAAAAAGTCTGTACACCCTTCACCCATTCATGAAATCCTTTTAAGAAAACGATGTTTTCTCCCATAAAAAGCAATGCTTTACACACGAGAAAACGATGCTTTACCGAAAACGATTGCCGAAAAAGAAAATGCCAAAGCCTACTTTACGACGCTAACTATGGACTTGAGCGGGCTAACTATGAACTTGAGGAGCGTAAAGAGGGATATTATTAAGCCTTCAAGCGCTTGCAGGTATTTGCTTGTTTCTGTACATTTGTAGTAATGAAAAACTTGAGTTCAACTTATAAATGCAACTTTTTGGGTGCGGATAATAAGCAATAAAA